>OBEQ012579321.1_pt1 | contig 28596 bp, 28 predicted proteins | sample 1670901 | NCBI WGS metagenome assembly OBEQ01 (sample SAMEA104232315, study PRJEB22302) | groundwater metagenome | biome: forest; feature: aquifer; material: groundwater | place: USA | collected 2011-08-07 | depth 5.4 m
AGAAGCAAAAATATAAAAACATTCGACCCGCTCGCTCCATTTAGAACTCAAATAAAACTTAAAAAGGAGGCAAGGTTCAGAAAACTACGAGGACACTCCGTCGAGAGATTTCAGGCTCATCCTAGGATTGGAAAATGCTGACACTAATGATGATCCTTGCTGTTGCCCTTCTCTACGCTTTTTGGAACGGCTTGACCGATTCTCCCACGATTATTGCCCAGATGGTCTCAACTCGAGCTCTTAGTTCTAGGAGGGCGCTGGCGCTAACCGGACTTCTGGAATTTGTCGGAGCGATATTTTTTTCTTCGATGGTTTTGAAGACTATGTCCTTTGGTTCCCTGCGGGAGGAGTTTGCCGCTAGCCACTTCGTTAGCAACGAAATTTCCATTTTTGTGTTGACCGCAATGCTAGTCACCTTGATATTCAATGCAGTGAGCTGGTATTTTGGTTTGCCCACATCTGCCACCCACGCTCTTTTGGGCACCATGATTGGCTCTTCCCTGGCCTTGGGGGTTGCCGGAAAGATTATTCTGCCTCAGCTTGTTCGGTTGCTGGCGGTTTTATTTGGATCGGCAATTCTGGGCGGCTTACTGGGCTGGTTGCTTACTAAAGCGTTATTTCAGGTTCATATTTCTTATACCTTCGGTAAAAACTTTACCCGTTTTTCCAACGTGTTTTTAGGTGGCGTGCTCGCCCTATTGCATGGGGCCCATGATACCCCAAAAAGCTTGGGCCTTTTTCTTCTGGCGGCCGGCCCGATGGTTAACCCCAACCGTTATCTGGTAATTTTTGCCTTATTTATCAGCGCCGGGATGCTTTTTGGAGAAAACCGCATTTTAAGAACCTTGGGGTATAAGATTTTTAGAATAGGGTCGATTCAGGGTTTGGGCGCCAGTTTTTGCGGTGCGTCCGTGGTCGCGCTCTCAACGGCTTTCGGATTTCCGGTTTCTTCCACGCAAATTCTGGTGAGTTCCATATTGGGTTCCGGAGCCGCTAAAAGTGTCCGGGCTGTGCGATGGTACTTGGTGGGTGAAATTGCGCTTTCCTGGATTATCACCCTGCCTCTTTGTATCGGTTTGGGTTTCGCGGTGACAAAACTCCTAAAATAAAAGTATGTTTTGGATTTTTAAGAAGCGCTTTGACTTTCTCGGCATGCTTAAAGAGCAGGCGCAAAAAACTCATGAAACCATGCGGGCCTTGGTCAGCTTTATGGATAAACCCGGCTTGGAGCTCGGTAAGCGCGTCGAGGATTTGGAAGCTGAGGCCGACGATCTACGAAGAAAATTAATTGCCGCTCTAAACGCCTCATTTATAACACCCTTAGATCGAGAGGATATCTACGGACTTTCCCGTGCCATTGACAATATGGCCGATTACGCCAAAACCACTGTTGAGGAAGCCATGCTTTTCGAAATTACTCCCAAAGAAGATTTGAAGGAAATGACTGAAGCCTTGGAAAATGGCTGCGGTTTACTTGCCGAGGCCGTTGCTTTGCTTGCTCAAAATGGAACGCGCAATCACCCGGCTATTGTCGAGGTATTAGTGAAAGTTAAGAAAATAGAAAACTATATTGAGAAGCGATATCGGCACGCGCTAAAAGATTTGTTCGAAACGAGCGACTTTATTGCCATTTTAAAAACCAGAGAAATTTGCCGCCATCTTTCCAACGCCGCCGATCGCATGGATGAAGCCGCCAATATCTTAGGCGATATCCTGATGAAAACGGGCTGAAGGACTACTGATCCTTGACAATATATAACATACAATGTAATATATATCATAAATAAGTATATATAGCGTCCATGAAGGCAAAACTGCTCCTTAAGCAAAAACTCACAGATTCAGATGGTGATTTAAGGGAATTGGTTGTGTGGATGGTTCCGGTTAACGACAGGTATCCCGAAGGGGTTCGTTACAGGTTGGCGTTTGTGCCGCGGGGGCATAGATTGCCCCGCGTGCTTTACGACAACCACCATCCCAAAGGGCATCACAAGCATATTGAAAACAAAGAAAGCGCCTTTGGCTTTGTTGATGTCCGGCAGTTGATTGAGGATTTTGCAAAAGACATCGCGATTTGGAAACGCAAGGGGAGGTAGCAATGAAAGTTATCAGCATTGGTATTAAAAGTGAGACCGAAGCTATGGGGGAGTTTGAAGAGGCCTTTGAAGCCGCGCGAAAACGTTTACCTTTTAAGCCTAAACAGGGCACTTATTTTACCAGCCTTGAAGCCGCTAGGAACTTTTTAACGCCAAAACGCGTAGCCCTCCTCCGCACCGTTAAAGAAAAAAATCCAAAGAGCATCTATGAACTTGCCAAGTTCGCTCAGCGCAGTTTCTCAAGCGTCTTTAGGGATACCGAGCTCCTTGCAAAGCACGGTTTGGTTAAGCTGACCAAGATGAAGGAGTCTCCGCGGCAATCTGTGCATCCGGAAGTAGGCTACGATGCCATTAATCTTTGGATTGGAATATAGCCCGGAAAGCTCATGCCAGCATTTTATGGTCCAAGAATGAGCCTGAAGTTTCTCCAGTCCACACCGCAGCTTCCAAAAAGTCAAAATGTGATTCCTGGTACTGCTGGTGTTTTTCGATCATGGCAATTCGGTTCAATTTATTAATGAGATAATACCCAAAGATGTTGAGTACTAAATCCAAAACACTTTGTTTTTTAGTGGTGACGCTTTTTTTCTTTGGAGCCACGCGTGGAGTGTATTGGCTAAAAAATAAATATGGATCCAAGGGGAAACCCCAGGACTCGGAAATCCATCTCTCCGTTGACGCGTTCGCATCAGAAATCAAAATTAAATATCCAGAATATAACGACTTGGATAATAAAGAACTTGTCGATTTAGTAATAAAAAAATATCCAGAATATAAAGAACTCTTGCATTTAGTAGATACCAAACCCCCTTTGCAGGTAGACTTTTTTCCAGACAATATCGATGAAATAATCAATGGAACAGATTTGGATTATTTGCAGGTAAGATCGCTCCAAAGAGAACAACCTGTAGACCCGCCGTCAACCATATCAAGAAAAACCAAAACTTTATGTGGAGTGACAGCTCTAATAGCAGCATCTGTTTTACTTATTTTTTTCTTTTTTATGCGGGCAAGATTGGTAGCCTTGGCCAAATTTTTAAAATTAAAATTTTTACAAGTTCTTCCTGTTATTAGTTTTTTATACATAGTGGTTGCGGTATCTGGACTTGGAATTAATCATGCTTTCTTTGGGGAATCCAAAACCATTGCAATGTTTCTTGTGAGATTTGTTTTCTATTTGTGTCTTTTTTATACATCAAAAATCTCTTTTTATTTTTTCAGGAAGTAAAATCTAATTCAAAGGATAAAATGGGCTATCCCGGGTTTTTTCGAAGCGTTGATGCCGCGGTTGGCGTTGAAGAAATTTGGCTTACAAAATCAGTTATGAGATCGCTCGAGGTCTAGTGATGAAGCTGCTGGCGAGTCAGTTCAGTTTGAGCAAGCAGTGGTGGCTGCAAAATTTCCAAAATAAAATTTTGGAGGAGGATTGGGGACAGCTAGAAACGCGGTTTGGTAGGCGCTGGCCCAATTTTTATCAATGGGAGTGGCTAAATTTAAAATTCTATGAGAGAAATAACGACAGCGACAGTGGGTTCCTGCCGCAAAAAATAAAAGTCGGAGAAGGTGTTGTTAAGGAAATCCCCTATCACCGAAAACACAGTCATTATTCTTCTGCCGGTCGTTTTGCTTTGGAACAGCATGAAGTTTCGTATTGGGCCAGAGATCATGCCATCGCAACTTGCGAAGCCACCCCGTTGCTTCGAAATAACGAAAGTTTAACGAATAGCAATTTTTTGAAATGCTGTGATGGTTCCGTCAATCCAGATCCGGAATCTTACGGTTACCTAACTCACTGCACAGTTAAACCGGGAACACCAATTTTAGATCTCTATTCGGAAAACAGCCTCTTTTTCGATCTTCTCAAACAACGCGGTCTCGATCCGAATGTTAAATTTCAAGGATCTGTTTTGTTTTCCAGGGATGAGAGGGTATACCCAGTAACGCAGGCTATTGCCGAAATCGCCTTTAAGCATAATTTTGGAGGCCTACTTTATAAATCAGTGCGTGGACCGATGGACTGCAATTATTCCGATTTCTGCCTCGTGTTGTTTGGAGAGGGTTTTATTGAGAGTTCGGGGTCAAGTCAGACTTCCCCCCAAAAAATGGACAATTTTCTCTCTCAGTTCCAGAGAAATTTGCCGCCATCTTTCCAACGCCGCCGATCGCATGGATGAAGCCGCCAATATCTTAGGCGATATCCTGATGAAAACGGGCTGATTAGCCCGAATTTTGCAGTTCAACATGATTCTCCTTCTAAAAGCAATCTACCTAAAAGTGCTACTGCAAAATTCCCCGTAGGGCTCGTAATGCTGGCGCTCTGCGCCAGTGTTACGAGGGGCAACCCCGGGCGAAGCCCTCCCGCGCTACGCGCGGGGGATTTTTCAACTGAAAAATCCGGGTTAGCGGGTTGCGAAGGGGCATTGGCCGCACATTGCGGGCAATGTTTTTTTAGAAATTTTTGGATTTAAACCCATTTTTTTGAGCATTTGAGCGACTGTCCAAAGAGGCAGACCCACCACATTGCACCCGCATCCCGCGTACTTTTTAACCGGATTAAAATCCTTATCTTGAATGGCATAAGCCCCCGCTTTATCCAACGCTTTACCGCTTTGGACATAGGAGCGCATTTCTTTCTCAGAATAACGCCTCATAGTAACCACAGTCTCCACAACCTCGATCATTTTTTTCCCAGGAACTATGATGGCCACTCCTGTCATAACGCGGTGCTTTTGTCCGTGTAAACTACGGAGCATAGTTAACGCTTCGTTTTTATTTTTTGGTTTTCCTAGAATTTTTCCTCGGCAAAAAACCACGGTATCGGCTCCAAGAATCGCGTTTTTGGGGTAGCGTTGCGCTAGCGCCAGCGATTTTTCTAAAGCCAGTCGTTTAACTAAGGTTTTTGGGTCGGTCGCCGCGAAAGATTCTTCATCTAGATTGCTGGGTTTGGATTTAAAGGGAATACCCAAGTGAACCAACAGCTCTCTTCTGCGAAGAGATTTTGAAGCTAAAATAAGGGTAGCCATTAGATCTATTTAAAATTTATTCTATGAAGATAGGACCCATCGAACTCACCTCTCCTTTAAGGCTCACTCCCATGGCGGATATTTCTAATATCCCGTTTCGACTTGTTTCGCGAGAATGCGGCAGTTCTCTTTTAACCAGTGAAGAAGTTGACGCCCATTCTTTTTGTTTAGGCATTGAGCGCTCAAAACGTATCGCTTCTTTTATTCCGGAGGAACATCCTATCGCGATGCAACTTTTGGGTCACGATCCTCAATTGCTTAGTCGAGCCGCGCGGACACTGGAAGATCAGGGAGCGGATATCATCGATCTTAACATGGGGTGTCCGGCGCGCAAAGTTACCGCTAAGGGTCAGGGCGCGGCTCTTATGAAAGACCCCGCGAAGGCAAGAGAAATTTTTCAGGCTATGCGAAAAGCCATTCGCGTCCCTTTTACCGTAAAAATCAGAGGGGGGTGGGATGATGAGCATTTAAACGCGGTTGAAATAGCGCGCCTTGCCGAGTCTGAGGGGGTAGACGCCATCACGGTTCACCCTCGCACAAGCTCGCAGCGTTTTACGGGCAAAGCCCCCTGGGAAATCATTGCCGATGTTGCGCGCTCCGTAAAAATCCCCGTTACCGGCAATGGAGACGTAAAGTCCCAAGAGGATGCCAAGCGTATGATGGAGCAAACCGGCGTTCAATCGGTCATGATTGGCCGAGGGGCCTTGGGCCAGCCCTGGATTTTTGATCCTACCTTTGACTCTTTAGACCCTCAAGCAAAGCAAGAATACAGAACCCGCGTTATTAAAAGGCACCGGGACTTAATTTATCAATATATTGCTGAGTCCCACGTTTTATTCCAGATAAAGAAACATCTGGTTTGGTACACCTCGAGCATTCCCGGCGCCGCGGCTATAAGGCACCAAATATTTTTATCCAAAAGCCCTGAAGACGCCTGGAAAATTTTCGAGGATAGCGGTATAGTGGAGCTAAGTCCCTTAGCTTAAGACCTATGCGTTCCTTGGGTCTTAGGACCCTAGACAGAGCAAGTCAAATTAATTGAAATGATCGCATGACTAAAACCCATTTTAGATTGGTTTCTTTTTTACTGATCGCTTTATTGCCCGGATGTTCCCATGCCGGCAAGAAGCTGGTTTTCTATCACACTAACGACATCCACGGCTATATCACCAGTAGCGAAGCCAAATTCTATAAGGAAAACCCCAAGCGCTTAATCGGCGGCTTTGCCGTTTTAGCCAATCTTGTTAAGCAAGAAAAGGGGCCCTATTTACTGCTTGATTCCGGCGATATTTTTTCCGGAGCGCCGGAGGGTTCTTTGACCGGCGGGGAGTCTGTTGTAACTTTAATGAATCATTTAGGGTACGCCGCCGCGGCGATTGGCAATCACGAATTTGATAAAAAAGAGCGCAATTTAACTAAGCTAGCCAAACAGGCGAAGTTTCCGTTTCTTTCAGCCAATATTTACTTGCGTTACCCAAAAACCAAAGGCAAGGACGAACAGCCTTCATACGCGACCGCCTATACCATTCGAGAAATCAACGGTGTTAAGGTCGGTATTATGGGGTTAATCACGCCGGACACGCCGAGGGTGACTATGCCCAAGAATGTCGCGCGGCTTAAATTTTTGCGGCCGGTCAATGTCGCCAAGAAAGTTGTTCAAGAGTTGCGTAGTCAAGGATGCGATTTGGTTATAGCGCTGTCTCACATTGGTTGGGCTAAGCCTGGGGAAAGTGATTTTGAAGACGACAAATATTTGGCCGCGCACGTTCCCGGCATTGATGTTATTTTAGGCGGGCACACACATACTTTTTTGAAAGAACCGTACCAGGATCCAACGAATAAAACAATTATCATCCAAAGCGGGCGTTATTTAACGGCCTCCACTCGTTTAGAGCTGGAATTAGACGGCAAAAACAAGATTCAAAATTTCAAGCACAAACTCATTGATCTTTGGGTGGATGAAATTGGCGAGGACGCGGAAACTTTGAAATTGGTTAACCGCTATAAAGACGCGGCTGACAAAAAGTTATCCAAAGTTATCGGCACAACCAATGTTGACCTGGTACCTAACAGAGACGCGGAGTCTCTTCTTGGCAATTTAGTTTCCGATAGCATGAAAGACGCCGTTGCCTCCGACATCGCGCTCCAGAATTCCGGTGGTATTCGCGATTCTATTAGCGCCGGGCCCATTACCTTGCGAAGCGTCTATTCGGTTCTTCCTTTTGACAACACCATCGTTGTTTTTAAATTCACGGGATCTCAGATTCGAGAAATCTTGGAAACCAGCGCGGCGGGTTCCATCAGCCGCATGCAGGTGTCGGGACTCCGCGTGCGCTATGACTCGCACCATCCCAGGGGACACCGGATAAAAGAAATTTGGATTGGCTCAAAGCCCCTTTCTGAAACACGGGAGTACACCTTGGCAACCAACAGTTTTATCGCGCAGGGCGGAGACGGGTATAAAACTTTTCTTAACGCTCAAGACAAAAAGGACACGGGAATAATGCTTCGAGACGCCATGGCGTCCTATGTTGAAAAAAATACGCCGATTAACGCTAAGGTAGAAGGAAGAATTACGGAGGAAAAATGACGAAGAAAATAGGTTTATTATTTTTAGTTTTGTGCAGTTTCGGAAGTTGTGCCAAGAAAACGGAAACACAGGCCCCCAAATCTTCTTTTAAGGTCGGCATGGTTTTTGATGTGGGCGGCCGCGGGGATAAATCTTTCAATGATTCGGCTTATCGCGGTTTAGAGCGGGCGCAGAAGGAGCTCGGAATTACCTTCCAATACATCGAACCCGCGGGCGAGTCCGATCGCGAGTCGGCTTTGCGGCAACTAGCGAGCCAGAACTATGATTTAGTCGTGGGGATCGGATTTCTTTTTACCGATGATGTGACGCGCGTAGCCCAAGATTTCCCCAATCAAAAATTCGCTTGCGTTGACTATTCCATCCTTCCCGGGAAAACCCTGCCGCCCAATTTGCTTGCCTTAAGGTTTCGAGAAGAAGAGGGCTCTTATTTGGTGGGCGCGCTCGCGGGCTTAACTACCAAGACCAACACCGTTGGCTTTGTGGGGGGTATGGATATTCCCTTGATCCATAAATTTGAATCGGGCTACAAAGCGGGTTTTTATAAAGTAAATCCCAAAGGAAAGGTTTTGGTCGGCTACGCCGGCATGACGGGCGAGGCTTTTAAAGATCCGACCAAGGGTAAACAATTGGGGTTGGCCCAGTACAATTCGGGCGCGGATATTATTTTTCATGCTTCGGGCTCCACGGGGCTTGGGGTTTTTGAGGCGGCGAGGCAAAAAGGCAAACTCGCCATCGGGGTGGATGCCGATCAATACCACGAGGCGCCGGGTTATATTTTGACCTCCATGATTAAAAAGGTGGATGAGTCCGTTTACAAAACAATCGAGAAGGCTTTGCACGGCGAATTTAAGGGCGGAGTTTGGGAGTTGGGTCTTAAAGAAAACGGTGTTGATTACGTGCTAGATGATAACAACCGCGCCCTGATATCCAAAGACGTCTTAGCCAAAGTAGATGCCTTGCGCAAAGAAATTGAGGCAGGATCCATCAAAGCCCCCAAAACCCGCGAAGAACTAGTGAATTAGTTCGACCCGCAAAAATTCCATACCGGTTTTTTGCTACTTGACCCCGTATCGTATCGGATATATAGTATAAGCAGGTATCCGATATATGACCTTGGGTCTCAGGCTCCTAGCATCTATAGAAGAAAAAAAAGTACGTTTAGATCGCCTGCGCCCATTTCCTAAAGCCGCGCTCGCGCGCTTGCGCGAGCAGATTGTTGTGGAGTGGACATTTAACTCCAATGCCATAGAAGGCAACACCCTGACCCTCAAAGAAACCGCCCTGGTGCTCAAAGAAGGGCTGACCATTTCGGGCAAACCCCTGCGGGAGCATCTTGAAGCGGTTAACCATAAAGACGCTATTGCGCAATTGGAAAATCTGGTGGCGAAAAAAACCGATTTAACCGAGGAGGGGATACGCTCTTTGCACAAAATAATCTTGAAAGGCATAGATGATCAAGAGGCCGGTTTCTACAGAAGGCATCGGGTTAGGATTCTCGGCGCCAGACACATTCCACCGGACCCGATTAAGGTTCCCGCCCAAATGGAAGATTGCCTGGCATGGTACAAGCAAAACCGGAGCAAGCTTAATCCCGTAGAAATGGCGGCTTTGTTTCATCACAAACTGGTTTTGATTCATCCCTTCATAGACGGCAACGGTCGTTGCGCCAGGCTCGTTATGAATTTAATTTTAATGCGGCATGGTTATCCACCCGCCGTAATTTTGAAGGTGGACAGGAAAAAATATTACCGGGTACTGCGGGAGGCGGACCAGGAGGAATTTGAAAACTATCTGAACTTTATGGGACGGGCCGTCGAACGCTCCCTCATCATTTACCTTCAAGCCCTGGTGCCCTCTAATTCCAAGGAATACGACAAACAAGGGTATATATCCATATCAGAGGCAGCCAAAGGGTCCCCTTATTCCCAGGAATATCTAAGCCTCTTAGCAAGGCGCGGAATTTTACCCGCGGTAAAATTTGGCCGCAACTGGATGACCACTCACGATGCGGTGCGGGAATATGTAAACAAGGCAAAATCTCGCTAATTTCAATGCCTTAATCCCCGGTCCTTGCGACAGTGATCCCCAATAGAAGTTACTAGAATCAAAAAATGGTTTTGCAGAAAAAATTGTCAAATGTCGGGACGTGACCCCGACGAGCCCCCATTCATAAATTGTAATCTGTTTATACATATATAAATGTACTTGAAATATATGCTATTACATATTAGAATTAAGCATTATGAGATATAAACTGCCAATTGCCGAGAATCAGGTGATTAAAAGACTCGCAGGCTATGTTAAAAGAGCTCCTGAGGGTTTAGCTGTCATACCCACGCATGATATTGTTCGCCTTGTTCGGCAAAAATTGCGCATGACTCAAGCACAGTTAGCTAAGCGTGTTGGCATGCCGCAATCCCATATAGCTAAGATGGAAAGAGGCAGGGTGGACATTCAGATGAGTACGTTAAAGAAAATATTTGAAGCCATGTTCTGCGATCTTCTAATTCTACCGAGACCGCGCCTAAATTTAGATTTGATAATCGCGGAGCGGATTCGTAAGACCGCCCAAAAAAAGGTTGAGCGTTTGATGGGAACCATGGCGCTTGAGAAACAGCGTCCCGGGGATGCAGCGATCAAAGATCTAATCAAGGCCGAGGAGCTGCAGCTGGCCGGTGACTTCACCTCTGAGATTTGGGATGAGTGACCCTCGCTTTCGAGTTCCCGAAGGAGCGACGCCGATTCTTGATGCCTCCGGATTGATTGCCGGAGGGATTCTGACGTATGCCGATCTCTGCGTTGCTGAAGCCGAGAATATTCTCAAAGCTATGAATACTCATCTTAAGCGCCGCAAGAATCCGTTAAAGGGTTGGTTTACCGAAGAGTATTTCCGGAAAGTACATAGGGATATGTTTGAAGATGTTTGGGACTGGGCCGGGCAATACAGAAAAACGCAAACCAACGTTGGAGTTGGAGTTCCCGTGATTCGAGAAGAGATTGCCAAATTGTGCCAGGATGTCGCTTTCTGGGATTCCCAGAAAAACCCGATGTCGGTTTTGGAGCGAGCGGCCCGTTTGCATCATCGCGTCGCTTGGATTCATCCTTTTCCAAATGGCAACGGCCGTCATGCCCGATTGCTTGCCGATATTTATCTGCATTCTCATGGTCACCCCTTGCCTAATTGGCCGCAGTCTGATCTTGCAGTTAATGGAGCTACGAGGTCGGATTATCTTCAAGCAATGCGCGAAGCGGATCATGGGGATTTCGAGCCATTGATGGCCATTACCAAGCGGTGTTTGCCCCGGGGACAGTCATGACCGGTAGAAGTTACTAGAATCAAAAAATGGTTTTTCAGAAAAAATTGTCAAATGTCAAGATGTGACCCCAGGTCCTACTATTTTCGAGGTGTTCACATATGCCTTACATATAGTTTTGGAGGTTAAATATATTTTCTCCTCCTGATTTTAAATATAGTTTACATATAGTCTATATATTGACAATAAAAGTTTGACGGGGTATACTCTAACTATGGAAACCAAAGATTGGGTTATTCGAGCCAAAGAATTACTGCAACAAAGCCTTGTGCCCGTTGCCCATGAGTTAAATGAGCTGGATTGGAAGCGGGAAATGAGCCCCAATAAAGAGCGCTTCGCGGAGCACGTGTCAGCTTTTGCTAATCATGGAAAAGGTGGTTTTCTCGTATTCGGCGTGACACAGGATGGCAAAAAAGCGGGCATTGAGCCATCGGAAGTAAAAGAAACTATTGCCAAGGTGGGCAATATCGTGCGTGAGGGTCTAGAGCCTGCGTGCGTTATAGATCACTTCGCGGAGAAGCTGGAATCTTCTAATAGAGTTTTGCTCTATATTTACATACAAGAGGCTACGCAAAAACCGGTTCATCTGCGCGGGAAAGGTCTGGATTTCTCTTTTATTCGCAGCGCTGGGCAGACGCGAAAAATGAATGAAAATGAAATCCGATCCGCTTTGCTCCAATCCCGCACGTTGCGATTTGAAGAGTTGACTATTAGTTCTTCAGAGTCCGATGACATTCTGGAAGAGATCGATATCGAGCCTGTATGCCAAAGGCTGAAACTTCCTTTTTCAGGGGAGCCGGAACGCCGCGGCGAGATCATGGTAAATCTTAAATTTGCAGTCAGAGCCGCGCATGCCTTCCTGCCCACTTATTTAGGCGTCCTTGTCGCCGGTAGGGATTTTAAAAAAGTACCCGGTTGTGAACATTACGGCGTGCGCCTTACGAGATACAAGGGAACCGCTAAATTAGAAGCGGACCACGACAAGTTTTATTTGGCCGGATTTGTTCATTCATTTGATCAGCTTATTAATGACATTGCATCCCTTATTCCCAAAAGTGAAGTGATAGAAAAGGCCACCCGCAAACAAGTCCCTCTATATCCAGAAATTGCTTTGAGGGAACTAATCGCCAATGCCGTAATTCATAGGGATTATTCCCGCACAGACAGCTACGTTCAAGTGGATGTCTATGATAACCGGATCGAAATAACCAATCCGGGCTCGCTTCTGCCCGATATGATGATAGACCGTTTGATAGATCAGCACCCCAGGGCCCGCAATGAAATTCTTGCCGCCAGAATGAGAGAGCTAGGCTTTTGCGAAGAGCGCGGAAGCGGTATTGATAAGGCCGCGTTTGCCTTGGAGGTTTACGGCCTTCCTGCCGTTCACTTTATTAATAAGCCGGATAGTTTTCAGGCCATTCTTTACGCGCCCAAACCCTATAAGGCGATGGGAAACGAGGAAAGATTGAGAACAGCTTACCAACACACATGTCTTCATTATGTGATGGGTCAGGTGGTGACTAACGCTTCGCTAAGGACCCGTTTAAAACTTACAAAACAACAGTCGCAGTTGGCTTCAACTTTAATCCGTAAGGCCATTGAAGCGAGGTTAATTAAGGTCGCCAATCCAGGAGCTTCGCCCCGGTATATCCATTATGTCCCTTATTGGGCATAAAAATAAAAAAGGCAATGCAATGTTTGTCTCCGTGACTGATCTTGCCCATGCTTAGTCCAGAGATTCCCCAACAAAAAGTAGTTGGCAGGAGTTGGTAGAATCAGGGATTGGTTTTTCAGGAAAAATTGTCAAATGTCGCGATGTGACCCCGCGTTTTCTCATGACAGCGTTCGGAATAAAGGCGGAGAATGCGCGGCCATTTTTAGACCCCCGGTTCTAAGCCGATGCCGCCCGGAAAGGCATCTGATTTTTGAATGGAACGGGAAAGAAATTGAGAAAGTATATGAGCTTAAAGAATTGGATTGAGTCCGAAAAAGTCAAAGAATGGTTTTTCGGGAAAATACTGGGTCAAGACCTGGCACGGTTTTTGAAAAGTGAAATGTAAAGACGTGACCCCAGCCGCTCTCTAGTTGTACACCCCCCTTGACAATGTGTTGTATTTAATTTACAACATATTGTAATATAGATACAACGCTGTAGCAAAAGAAACGCGTTCTGTTAAAAATAGGAGTTAAAAAAATGAAAAGTTTCGGCGAATTTATTAAAAGCCGCCGCATAATGCTGGGGGTGACCCTTAGGCAGTTTTGCTTAAAGCATGGGATGGACCCGGGAAATTACAGCAAGCTAGAGCGGGGATTGTTAACTCCGCCGCAGGATAGGGAAAAACTGGAAGAGTATGCGAAACATTTACAGCTTAAGAAAGAAAGTACCGAATGGTTTGAATTTTTTGATCTGGCTTCGGCTGAAAATGGCCGGATTCCTGATGAATTCAGGCAGAATAGGGAGGCCATTTCTCACCTTCCCCTTGTCTTTCGCACTTTGCGGGGTGAACGGCTCTCTGAAGAGGATTTGGAGAAACTTAGAAAAAAGGTGCTTGGGGATTGAGTCTTGTCATTAAGCCTTCCAATTCCTCATCTAACTTACGAAGAAATTCGCCGCAAGGCGGATGAATTTCTAACCACTTGGTATCCCAATCGAGTCGTACCCGTTCCTATTGAAGAAATTGTAGATTTGGGGATGGGTATCAATATCGTTCCCATCCACGGCTTAGAGCAAGAGTTTGACATAGATGGTTTCACGTCAAGTGATTTGCGGGAAATTTCCGTGGATTTGCGTACCTACGAAAAAAATCAAAACCGTTTCAGATTTACCTTGGCACATGAGGTGGGTCATATATTTATTCATGGAAAAATACTCCGGCAAGTCATGATCCGGACATTGGAGCAATGGAGAAGTTTTTATCGCTCTCTTTCTGATTTTGAATCAAAACTGCTTGAGTTTCAGGCGAATTGCTTTGCCGGACTTATCCTGGTTCCGGGGGAGCATTTAGAACGCGAGGCGGGAAGATGTTTACAGCAAATTTGTTTTAAATCCGGTTTACCTTTAAAGGAAAATTCGCAAACTATTTGGGAAACCGCTAAAAATTTATTAGCCCAAATTTTTCAAGTTTCTTCGCAAGTAATTGCCCGTAGAATGGAATATGACAAAATCAAAGAAAAATGTGAGAAAGGTCTGTGATTACAGGGTTGAATCCGGGTCAGTGGGGGTCGTGGGGGCAAGACCTGGCATGATTTTTCCATGATAACCAGCGAGACGGTTTTTATTTTAGGTGCTGGGGCCAGTAAAGATTACGGTTTGCCAACGGGGGAAGAGCTTAAGCATTCGATCATTCAGCATATAATGCCGGATTCTGGGCGACCTCATAAAATAGCCTCAGAAATCGGTGTCGACGGCATCAATGCGACTTGGATTCGGGAGTTTGCCGAGAACCTCCAGGGGTCTTCGCTAGCATCAGTTGACGCATGGTTGGATAGGCATCCAAATTTTTGGGAAATCGGAAAAATTTGTATTTGTCATGCCATTGCCATGCTTGAACGGGCGGATGCCATTTGGAGACCTGGCTGGTACGATGTTTTGTGGAGGGAAATGACGGGAGGTGTTAAGGGGGTAGAAGGACTGCTCGAGAATAAAGTTAGTTTTATCACTTTTAACTATGATCGTTCCCTGGAAGAGTTTTTGATGAAATCCGCGAAAGCTACATTTAAAGATGAAGAATGCGCCAAACATCTTTCAAAATTGCCGATTATTCATGTATATGGACAGGCGGGTTATTTGGATTGGCAAGAAAAACCGATGGGTGCCCCAGTAAGATCGTACCAAACGATAGATGGTGCGGAAGATGGTTGGAAAAAAGCAAAAAATTGTGCCCAAGCCATAAAAATATTAGGAGAGGGGAAATACGATTCGGAAGAGTTTGTGCGTACCGAAAAATATCTAAGTGAAGCCAGGAAGATCTATTTTTTAGGATTTGGCTATAACCCGGAAAACATGAGACGTTTGGGCCACTACTTTATTCTCGGTAAAGCCGTGTTTGGTACTTACTATCAAGCTAAATACAAGATACCAGACAGGTTGAAGAACGGAGAATCAAATGGTTTGGGCAAGTATATACCGTTTGATTTAACCAATATTGACGATGATAAGAATCTTTCCACGTATCTTCGGGAAATCGTCGGTTATTAATCAGAGAAGCATCTGGGAAATCTTGCAAAAAGATAGGATCAAGTCCTGACTTGACACAACCTAGTGACGCGGTGGCATCAAGTAGAAATCGGAACAGTTCATTAGACTCAATTCACCGCATTCTAAAATAGCCCCACAACGCGTGTTGCCAGTGTGGTCACGCATTGCCCGCAGTACAGCAATCACCAAGAGAAGTTACTAGAATCAAAGAATGGTTTTTCTAAGAAAATTGTCAAATGTCGCGATGCGACCCCGGTCCCCCATTTCTAGCCCAATTGGTTTTTTACTTTAAGCTGTAAACCGATGCCAAATAGAATAAGTGAAAAGTCAGGTAGTAAGCTTTTTATTGTTGATAATAGCGACGCTGATTGGAAAGCAGCCCGCTACTTACGCGACTGGTGCCCGCTATCTAAAGCTATTGACATTGCCACAGGCTTTTTCGAAATCGGCTCTCTTCTTGCCCTGGACGGAGAGTGGCAAAAGGTCGATAAGATACGCATTCTTATGGGAGATGTTGTATCTTTTCGGACTAAAAAGTCCTTTGAAAAAGGGCTTGGGAGCATAGTAAGACAACTAGATGCCAGCATCGAAAGGAACAAGGGCAAAAATCCTTTTCTAACTGGAACACCTGCAATCGTTGAAGCTTTGCGGACCGGAAAAATCCAATGCAAAGTTTATCGTAAGGAAAAATTCCACGCAAAAGCCTACATAACCCATGCCCGATTGGAAGTTGTGGGCGCGGCTGCGCTCGTAGGATCCTCCAATTTTACTTATCCGGGCCTGCATGAAAATATAGAACTCAATGTTCAGATTACTGGCGGGCAAGTTGCGGTATTGCAGGAATGGTATGAAGAACACTGGAACTCTGAATTGGCCGAAGATGTAACCGCAGAAATCCTGCGGACATTTGAAAAACATACCCGCGACTATGCGCCATTTGAGGTCTATACCCGAGCCCTTCAGGAGCTTTTTGAACATCGCACACCATCCGATGCTGAGTGGGAGCGGTGTGAATCAAAAATCTACCCGAGGCTTAGTGAATATCAGCGCGAAGGCTACCGATCTCTTTTGGAGATTGCCAAAACCTACAACGGTGCTTTTCTCTGTGATGGCGTGGGGCTGGGCAAGACTTTTGTGGGTTTAATGATACTCGAGAGGATGATTATGCGCGACAAAAAGCGCGTTGTCTTGATCGTTCCCAAATCTGGACGCCTTGCGGTTTGGGAAGCGCACATCCGAAAATACCTTCCGCATCTTCTGAATGGTTTTCTCCCTTTTAAGATCTACAACCATACGGACCTTATGCGTGGGCTAAGCGCAGATGATCGGGATTTTCCTGCGGAATTTGATCAGATTAAGGAGCAAGCCGATGTGGTAATTATTGACGAAGCTCACAACTTTAGGAATAGAGGGCTTTTCAATTTAGAGAAAGGAGAGATTAGGTCACGTTACTGGAAACTTCACGATGTTATCGGAAAAAAGACAGTATTCTTGCTGACGGCAACCCCGGTAAACAACGCTCTCACTGATTTTCGACACCAAATAGAACTTTTTACCCGTGGTGAGAAAGCCGTATTTGCAGGGTCTCTTGGTATTCATAATTTGGATGCGCATTTCCAGAGACTAGAAAAGGCTTTAAGAGAGCTAGTTTCTGGGCAAGAGAATGGCGAGCTTTTTCAAGTGAATCAAGCTGAAGCGGAAAAGGTTTTGTTCGATGATAAACTGTTTCGTAAAATCGTTGTCCAGAGAAGCCGGGCCTATGCGAGAGAGAGCCAGCGTCAGAAGGGAGTCGTAGAGGTGATATTCCCTGAAAAAGCTCCGCCTATTGTTCAACCTTATTCGATTACAAAGACCTATGGCCGATTACTCGGAATGGTAGAGGCGGCATTTTCAAAAAAGGAACAGTTGTTTAGTTTGGCCATGTATTATCCATATGATAAATGGAAAGATGAAAAGACAAAGCCTCCCGAATGGCACGTAAACGTTCAGCGCCAAATTGTCTGTCTCATTCGCATCCAATTTTTGAAGCGGTTTGAAAGTTCTATCTACGCATTTGAGAGTTCATGCCATACATTGTTGCAGAAGTGTTTGGCATTTCTCAAAAAGAATTCACAAACCACTGATGAAATCGAGCGTCTCAAAAAATGGGAAACCAAAAACGTCGCGATTCTAGAAGACATTAAAAAACACAATACTGAGCTTCATGACGAAGAAATTAGTGAAGAGACCGAAGATTCTGAGCTGGGAGCAGAGTTTTTAGAAAACTTCAATGTTTTGGATCGTAAAAATTATCGTGTCGATGAGATTATTAATGAGACCTATGAAGATCTTAAACAGCTAGTGGATTTTCTTGATGAAATCGCCAAAGGCGATACAGCCCGAGACAATAAACTGCAGTCACTGATTAAATTACTCACCACGGACCCAGCGCTTAAAAAACATAAGGTTTTGATCTTCTCGGAATACATGACCACAGCCAGATATCTGAAACGAGAACTGGAAAGGGCGGGGATTGAAGGAGTGGACGAAGTTGACAGCAGTAGCAAGGCAGAGCGCGGGGAAACGATCAAGCGTTTCGCGCCCTACTACAACGAGTCAAACAGCAAGCAAGTGAAGGAAGATGGCCTAGAAGAGATACGTGTTCTTATTTCAACCGACGTTCTTTCTGAGGGACTTAATCTTCAGGACGCAACCCGTCTAATCAATTACGACCTTCATTGGAACCCCGTCCGTCTTATGCAGAGAATCGGCCGTGTCGATAGACGTCTGAACCCAGAGATTGAAGCCATGATCGTCGCGGACCATCCGGATCAAAAGAAACTACGCGGTAAGGTGGCATACTGGAATTTTCTTCCACCCGATGATTTGGATAAACTTTTGAGTCTCTATGCTCGTGTTTCCAATAAAACGCTTCGCATTTCAAAAGTTTTTGGGATTGAAGGAAAAAAACTTCTTCATCCGGCAGATGATTTTGAAGCACTCAAAGATTTTAATCATAGCTACGCAGGAACTATGACGGCATTAGAGAAAATGCATCTCGAATATCAAAAACTCCTCACCGAAGATTCCAATCTGCAGACTCGCCTGGACCATCAGCCTGATGGCATATTCAGCGGCAAAAAACATATTAGCCCTAAGACGAAGGGGCTATTTCTTTGTTATGTGCTGCCTGCGGAAGAAAAAACTAAAAGTGCAGACACCCAGGTTGGTGATGAAGTCCGATGGACCGAGGATGCTGGTAGAACGGCTTGGTATTATTATGATCTTACCTCTGAAAAAATCATTGAGGAGCCCGCCGAGATCGTCGAAATTATTAGGTGTAAACCTGATACGCCTCGGTGCGTTGAGCTTAACGGCGAAGAACTAAAAGTAGCCCGCGCGAAAATAGAGAAACATATTACGAACACTTATCTCAAACAGGTGCAAGCACCTCAGGGTGTTAAACCAGCTCTTAAATGCTGGATGGAATTAGATTAATCATGCCTAAGCAGGCAGATATTGAATATCTCCGCAATATAAAAACTCTCCCACAGCTTATTCGTTACCTTCGCGATGAACTTGACTGGCCGATTGATCAAGACGCGACAGAGGACGTCGCGACTTTCGATTATTCGCTGGAAGAAATCGGTCTTAGTAATGACTACAGCGACATCATCAAAGAAATAAAACAGATTCGACCTCTAGATTCAAAGCAGCCCTGGGGCATATTTTGGGTTAACTTTGATAAAAAGCGCCTGCCAGTGGTAATTCTTAGACGAATTCTGAGTAACCTAGCTATAAAAAAGCGCACCCAGGGAAGTAAATCTCAACAAGCCGCGTGGCACAAGCATGATTTGATGTTTATCTCAGCATACGGTGAAGAGAGTGACCGAGCAGTAACCTTTGCGCACTTTAGCCAAAATCCTGAAAACCCTGATGATCTCCCGGCGCTGAAAGTTTTGGGGTGGGACGATGACGATACCAACCCTCACTTAGCTGATGTACATAGCGCTCTCAAAGAAAAGCTTCAGTGGCCTACAAATCGTGAGAATGCAGATGCCTGGAGAAAGCAATGGGCTTCCGCGTTTGTTTTGGGGCACCGTGAAGTTATTACGACCACTGAAGAAATGGTCGAAGAGCTTGCCCGTCTTGCGACCGCTATTTGCAAGAGAACAAAGACTGCCATTAAAAAGGAATCCGAAAAAGGGCCGCTACGCCGTCTTCATGCGGCATTTAAGGCTTCCCTGATTCATGATCTTGATGAGGATGGTTTCGCTGATGTGATCGCGCAAACGATCTCTTACGGTCTTTTGACGGCTCGTTTCTCGCGTCCAGCGGGGATTACTACACAGAACCTAGTAGATATGGTGCCGCCCACAAATCCATTTCTCAGAGAATTACTCGGGACCTTTTTGCATCTTGCAGGTAGGCGCAGTATCTTCGATTTTGATGAACTGGGTATTCAGGATGTTGTTGAGCTTCTAAACAAGGCTAATACTGAAGCGGTCAAAAATGATTTTGGTAATAAAACCCGCGGTGAAGATCCTATCGTCCATTTTTACGAACACTTTTTGTCCGCGTACAACAAGACGCTTAAAGTTCAACGAGGTGTATTTTATACACCCCAAACGGTTGTCTCCTTTATTGTTCGGAGCGTTCACGTGCTTTTACAAACAGAGTTTGGACTTGAAGATGGTCTTGCTTCCACGGTGACATGGGCGGAGATGAAGAAGCACAATAATGCACTAAAGATTCCGGAAGGCGTCAATCCGGATTCAGCATTTGTACAGATCCTAGATCCCGCGACAGGAACAGCCACCTTTCTTGTTGAAGTCATCGATGTAATTCACAGGACCATGATGGCCAAATGGCAAAAGCAGGGGATGGGCGAAAAAGAAAGACTTGTTGCCTGGAACGAATATGTGCCGAATCATCTTCTGACGCGGCTTCACGGCTATGAACTTATGATGGCTCCCTACGCTATTGCCCACATGAAGATTGGGTTGAAACTACACGAGACTGGATACCAGTTCGCGAGCGATGAACGCGCCCGAATTTATCTCACGAATACCCTCGAACCGCCGCAGGACTTCTCGGATCGCCTTGCCTTCGATGTCCCCGCTCTTGCCCACGAAGCCCAGGCCGTTAATGCTATTAAACGCCATCAGCGTTTCACTGTTGTTATCGGAAACCCGCCGTATTCGGGACATTCGCCAAACACGGGAGAATGGGTTTCAAAGCTTGTTCGCGATTATTACTTTGTTAATGGCGTTCCCCTGGGAGAACGAAATCCAAAATGGTTGCAGGACGACTACGTAAAGTTTATTCGGGTGGCGCAGGCCATCTTAAACCAATCACCACTTGGGATTCTCGGATTCATTACGAACCATAGCTATGCTGACAATCCCACCTTCCGCGGAATGCGTCGTTCACTTATGAGTACGTTTCATAAATTCCAGTTTTTTGACTTACATGGGAATTCTAAGAAAAAGGAAAGAAGCCCAGATAGTCGTCCTGATGAGAACGTATTCGATATTCAACAAGGAGTGGCAATAATTCTGGCGAATCGGTTGTTAAATAAGGATCTTTCTAATTCGGTTTTCCATGCGGATCTTTGGGGTACTCGTACAAAAAAATATTCTCTTCTCGCTGGAACTACCATTGGTACTACTAAATGCGCACAACTAGCGCCAACCGGGCCTTTTTATCTATTTGTTCCACAAGACACAACCCTTCGCGCTGAATTTGAGCTTTACTCTAGTGTCACAGATATTTTTCCAGTCAACACGATGGGAATAACAACAGGACGGGATCAACTCTGTGTAAGCTACACCGCAAAAGAAGCGGAATCAAAATTAGAAGAATTTGTGTCAAATCTGCCGGAACACGCTTTGGCGAATCGTTATGGACTATCAAACAGATCTGGGTGGAATATTGCAAATGCACGAAAAGCCATGCGATCTCGCGGCGTGTCTCAGTTATGCTGTCGACCCATTGCGTATCGACCGTTTGATGTAAGGATTTTATACTTAGATTCAGCAATTGTTGGCAGGTCGCGACTCGAAGTAATGGAGCATATGAAGAAGGATGGGAAAAATATTGGTTTATGTGTAACTCGGCAAGTCAACGGAGATTTCCGGCATGTCTTTTGTACGAATTTTCTAGCAAATGATTGCCTTGTTTCCCTTGAGTCTGGTGAACGGACATATTTGTTTCCACTTTGGATATTTCCTCTGGAGAAGCAACCGGTCGATCTTTTGGCTGAAAAGACATCTCGGGCAAATTTTAATTCTAAGTTTCTTGTAGCATTGGCACAGAAGTTGAATCTTGTGCAGTCTGATGTACACGGATTGCCAAAAGTTCTCACCCCTAAAGATATTTTCCAATATGCTTACGGGGTATTCCATAGCTCTGTTTATCGGAGTCGATATGCAGAGTTTCTGAAGATTGATTTCCCGCGCTTGCCTCTTACTTCCAACTTAGAATTGTTCCGCGCTCTAGCCAAGCTTGGCAGTGAACTTGTAGCGTTGCATCTAATGGAATCGCCGAAGCTGGATAAAAACATCACAAAATTTGTTGGGGACACCAAAACTGAGATCGAGAAAGTAGCTTATTCTGATCAAACAGTCTGGGTTGACAAAGCCAAGACCACGGGCTTCAAATACGTCCCAGCGAACGCCTGGGACTTTTATATTGGCGGCTACCAGGTCTGCGAAAAATGGCTCAAAGACCGTAAAGGACGAAAGCTAACGAAGGATGATGTTGAACATTATCAAAAAATCGTTGCTGCTCTCGACGAAACTATACGCCTCATGGTCGAGATTGATACAACCGTTGATACCCACGGCGGCTGGCCCGCGGCTTTCCAATAATTCTGCCTGAGCCTGTTGACTAAACAGCCAACATTAAACTAAGATACGTTTGAGCATCGGCTCGTCGTGTCAGTGATTGGCACAAGGCCCGCGCTCATATCGGCAGCAGGGAAATCCTTCTGCTTAAAAATAAAAGGAGGCTCAAAAAATGAGCACATTAACCGTAGTTAGTCCTACCGAAGTATCTTCCGTTGAAAAAAGTCGCAGCGCAAAGTATGTTCTTACGTTGCCAACACCTGAATTCAGAAATCAGCCAATTCCGGGGCTCGCGAATGAGGTCAAAGTCGGTCATTGCTTCGTTCGCGTAACCGACATACCTTTGGAGCTAGACAGCTTCCTACAGGTAAACCCACGCGTGCCTAACAGGAACGACAAAGGAGTGCTATCTGGACCAGTAACCACAGGAATCCTACGAACATTGAGGGATTCTCCCAGGGAAATGGCAATAAAAAATCAAGGTATCTATATATTGGTAGAGTCATGCGAGTTCAGGCGGTTGGAGGGAGGGGGCGGAGTACTCACCCTTACACTGGCTGATTCAAAATTGCATGGCATCGTTAATGGGGGACACACTTACGCTGCCATCCGTGAGGCGGTTGACAATGCGGCCTCGAATGAATCCCAGGCACTAAAAGAGGCCTATGTGCAACTGCACATATTACAGGGCATTGATGCAAATCAAGTTCCTGAAATCGCGGAAGGTCTAAACAGGTCCAAACAAGTAGATGAGTGGAGCCTCTTCAATCTAGATCATAAGTTCGAACAAATCAAAAAAGTCCTCAAAGGAAAGCCTGGTCATGACGCCATTGCTTACAACCAGGGTGGAGATGGAGATATCTATGTCTCCGAGGTTGTAGTTATGCTGGAGGCATTTAACCGCGAACGGTTTAATGAAAAAAATCATCCTTCTAGATTGTATAGGCGGTCAAGCATGGCCTTGCAATACTTTAAGGCTGATTCAGAGGGTAAAAATCCAACAGCAGACCTATTGGTTACCAAAGCTTATGACATCCTCGCTCTTGGAGACAAAATTAAAAAGGCGATACCTCAAGCTGCTGATAATAACGGCTTCAAATTTGGTCTTCTGAAGCCCGATAACAAGAAAAAAGGTGAAAGAGCGGGTAGCCCAAGTCATAAAAATTCACCCCTGCCTTTCATAGGCGAAACCATGGACTACAGGGTACCCAATGGATGGGTCCTTCCCATCTTGGCCGCCTTTAGAGCAAATGTAAAGTGGGATCTCGCGACAAAAACATTCGAATGGATTGCGCCCATAGATAAAATCTTGCAGGCAACGATTGACGAGCTGGCAGGTATTTGCGTCACGGCGCACCGAGACGACAATATCGTCCCGGAACAAGTGGGAACAAGACAATCCATATATCAGAATTGTTATAAAACCGTCGCGCTGTATGTCGAGAGACTAAAGGCCTAGTAGTCAGCATAATTCCAAAATCCCGGGAGCGCGAAGCTCCCGGGAAATCGGGGGGCACAATGAGCTATTTCAGTCGTAGGAATGGACACATCGTAGAGTTTTCTGGTTATGAAGAGGTGTCATCGGCATTACGCAAAAGATTATTCGCGGTTTTGGAGCGTTATGTTGGTGAGAATGCTCCGTACAGTCACAATGCCAGGTATATCGAAAGCGATTCCTTCTTTCACGAAGTGGGTAAAGAATTTCCCGGTAAGAGTTCTTTCGATCTGGTCAATCAAGGAGCATTTCACGAAGTCTTTACTATGGTCGAGATATTTTTACACATGACAGAAAATCTGGCTTATGACTACAAGGTATCTGCGCTGGATGAGACTGGACAAGTATTTAGCTTATCGGGTTCGGTATATAAAGTTAACAATCGTAGAGTTGAGTTACAGGTGAGTGAAGATTTTGCGAAGAGATTAGAAAATACGAAAGAAGTTTTGGTTGGTCACTTTTCTGCGTGCGATATGTTTTTTGATGCCGTGGGAAACCTGGTTGGTCGTAAGGCGAAAGCGGAAGATATTATAAAAGATGTCTTTGTCGCTTTTGAAGATTATCTAAAAAGCGAAACAAAAGCTAAAGAATATAGCGGAGCAATAGTACATCTTGAAAAAAACGGGATCATATCTCCTACGCAGAAAGCTTTACTAGAAAAAATATATGCCTACAGGTCGGACACTTATGGCGTAGGTCATGCTGGCAATAACGGAAAACCACATGAAACGGATGCACTTTGGTTTGTGGATACAGTTATCGCTCAACTTCTGTTGATCAGCAGAAAGTTAAAATCGAGGGGGGACACATCTTGACAATTGTGGGAGTTTTGGGGGGAGCTAACCCTAGATTTTCCGAGCAAAGTATTGCTTATTGCAAAATTATACCCTTTAGGGTATAATTCAACTGATAACAAATTATTCTGGCTATTTATGGACCACAAAATATATATTTATACCCGATAGGGTATAATTTATGGGTAATAAGAATTGGGATATTGATTCTTTTATCCGCGAGCAAAGGTTGGGGACAAGATTAACCCAAGTAGAGCTAGCAGCAAAAGCCGGAGTGGGGTTGCGTTTCATTAGAGAGTTAGAGCAAGGCAAGCGCACTCTACGCGCAGATACAGTCAATAAAGTTCTGCGGCTTTTCGGGAAACGCCTCGGCCCTGTGGATATGATCCGAGATTAGTATATGGACGATATTACCAGCGCCATCGTTTTTTATGAGAATGCCAAAGCTGGGATTTTGCGCAAAATACCCGGCGGATATGAATTTGAATATGACTCGAATTACCTACGCGATCCAGAGGCGGCTCCAATTAGTTTGGTTATGCCTCTGAGGGAAGAAAAATATGAATCTAGCGCCCTGTTTCCATTTTTTTCGGGCCTCCTGCCGGAAGGCTGGCTCCTTGATTTAACATGCTCAACGCTAAAGATTGACGCCAACGACAAATTTAAATTACTTCTTTATACGGGGCAAGGTACTGTCGGAGCGGTTCACGTTAAAGCGTTAGCCACCAATCGATGATTAGGTGCAAGAGTTGCCAAAAACCTACCGAGGGCCGGGAGCAATACCATGGGAATTGCCTCAAACGACTCTTTGGCGTACCCGTAATTCCGACCATTACTTTTAGCATAGCTGACCTACCCGCTCAAGTTAGCAGCAACGCGATAGGAAATATGTCCATCTCGGGAGCGCAAATCAAGGCTTCAATTAAGGTGAATTCTCAACAAAAACAAATAGAAGTCGCCCGGGCCGATGGAACTCATATATTAAAACCGGAGCCCAATGAATTCCCTGAGCTGCCCCAAAATGAAAATTTATGCATGAACATCGCGGAAGCTTTAGGCATGGAAGTTCCCCCGCATGGCCTATTTCAGATGGCAGATGGAAAAGCCTGTTACATCATTCTTCGCTTTGATCGTCTATCCGATGGCTCGAGAATTCACAAAGAAGATATGGCCCAACTTTTGGGCGCAGCGCCGAACGCGAAGTATGAAGGGTCTTTGGAGGCGGTTGCTAAAGCGATCGTCAAATACACCAAAAATGCTCTGCTCGATGTAACCAATTTTTATGAAAGGGTTCTGCTGAGTTTTGTGATTGGTAATGGAGATATGCATCTTAAAAACTGGTCATTACTTACCCCTAAGGAAGGTAATCGCTTAGCTCCGTGCTACGATCTCGTTTCTTCGTCTATTTATCTGCCTCGTGAAGAAGAATCAGCGCTCACAATCAACGGCAAAAAAAGTAAATTGGGCAAGACCGATTTCCAGGCACTGGCAAACACGGTTCATATAGACCTTAGAGCCGCCAGGAACAGTTTCCAAAAAATTATCAACGCGAAAGACTTGGTAATTAAAATGGTAGCGGAATCAGAATTAAGTCTTACCAGAAAAGAGCAGCTAACGTCTTTGATTCAGTCCAGATACAACAGGCTTCAAGCGTGATAGGGGATTCTGAAATACCCTATTCCTAAGAATGATAAAATAAAATTTCCAATGTCAGCCCAAACCATACCTCCCCCGCGCTCTGTTGATAAAAAAACACCCGCTCTTTGCGCTAGAGATGTGACCAAACGTTTTGGGGATGTTTTAGCCAACAAGGGCGTGACCCTCGAGATTTATCCCGGCGAAGTGCATGCCATCGTGGGCGAAAATGGCGCGGGCAAAACAACCTTAATGCGCGTTCTCTATGGAGAAATTAGGCCCGATGAGGGCCAGATTGAGCTTTTCGGCAAGCCTGAGAATTTCAAAAGTCCCAAAGATGCCATTGCCAAACGCGTGGCGATGGTGCATCAGCATTTTCTCTATATAGGCAACTTCACGGTTTTAGAAAACATTATTTTGGGTCATGAGCCTTTGCGCTGGGGTTTTGTGATTGATCGCGAGAAGGCCGCTAAAAAACTGGAACATTTGTCCAGGGAGTTTGATATCGCAATTGACTGAGACCGTCAGTGCGATACTTTAGACACCTGGGAATTGCAAAAACTGGAAATTTTAAAAGCCCTCTACCGTGACGCGCAAGTTTTAATTCTAGATGAGCCTACGCAGGTTCTGGGTGTCAAAGGAGTGGAGGAGCTCTTTAAAATTTTGCGTTCCCTGCGCTCGGTGGGGAAAACGATTATTTTTATCACGCATAAGATTCCCGAGGTCTTGGCTATCGCCGATCGCGTGACGGTGCTTCGCCGAGGGGCGGTGGTGGCCGGCGGCGGTATCGGGGAATTTAGCGCGGATACGCTTGCCAGCTACATTGTTGGTGAGAAGATTATTAATCCGGAGCTATTTAAGCCGCTAACAACCAGCGGTTCCGCCGCTCAAGACAAAAAAACCGCGCTGGAGCTTTCGCGAATAGTGACGGCCAGCACGAAGGAATTTCCCATGGCGCTTAAAGATTTAAGTCTACGCGTTTATCCCGGCGAAATTGTTGGAATTTATGGAGTGGAGGGCAACGGCCAAAAAGAACTATTTAATGTTTTGACTGGGCACTTGCCGCTTAAAGCCGGGGATTTGATTTTAGGCGAACAATCGATCACCGCTTTGCCCTTGCGTGCCAGAATGCAACGCGGTATGGCATTTGTGGGTGAGCGGCAGACGCAAGGGTTTATCGCCTCTTTAAGCTTGTGGGAAAACGTGATTCTTTCTCGCACCTATGACGCGGCTTTGGTGCGCTGGTGGCGCATTGTTTTGAAAAACATTCTTTTTTTGGCCGAGCGCGTGGTTGAGGTTTTTAAGGTAAAAATTCCCAATATTAAAGAGCCCGTCGCGAGTTTGTCAGGGGGTAACCAACAAAAGGCGCTTTTGGGCCGAGAAATCGCCAAAACCCAGGCCAGTTTTTATGTTTTAAAAGAACCTACCCGCGGCATGGATATTAAATCAACAAATTTTTTGCATGACAAGATTCGCGAACTGCTTCAGCGCGACGCCGCGGTTTTGGTCATTTCTAATGAATTAGCCGAAATATTAAGACTGAGTCATCGCGTGGCGGTGATTGCTCGCGGGCGTTTAGCCGGCATCTTGACGCCGGATGAGATTCAGCTTAATCCTCAGCGTTTGGGAGCGCTTTTGGGACAATGATGGATATTTTAAGCACACTTACTCAGCATCTGTTTGGTTCCTCTTACGGAATAGGGCAAGTGCTGTTTCGCGCGACCCCCATGATTTTGTGCGCTTTGGGCGCGTCGATTAGTTTTCGGGCGGGACTTTTTAATATTGGACTAGAAGGCCAATTGCTTGTGGGCAGTTTGTGCGGGGCTTTGGCGGCGGGCGCTTTAAGCGGCGTGAGCGCCTGGCTTGGTCTGCCCTTGGTATTTTTCTGCGCCTTTTTAGGAGGGTCTTCTTTTGCCTTGATCGCGGGCTATTTAAGAGCCAAACGCAACGTGCATGAGGTGGTGTCTACCATGATGCTCAACTTCGTCGCCATCGGTTTGACTAATTTCGTGACTAAAGTTTTCGCGGTGCCCGAGACCACGCACACGAGCGAGATCGCGCCGCATTTGTGGGCCCCGCGCCTGTCTCGGGCTTTGGGAATTTTTGAGGGTTCGGCGGTTAATATTCTTTTGTTTTTTGCTTTGGCGCTTGCGGTTTTGGTTTTTTATGTCGTGTATCAAACGCGCTTTGGTTTAGAGACTAAAGCCATGGGGCACTCCTCCGTCGTTGCCAGCTACTCGGGTATCGATATTGATAAGAGAATTTTCCAAGTCATGGCTTTAAGCGGCGGCTTGGCCGCCTGGGCCGGGCTGAACTTTGTTTTAGGCTACAAGCATTATTTTGAGATGAATTTTTCATCAGGGGTCGGTTTTTTAGCAATCGCGATAAGCTTGATCGCGGGCAATCACCCCTTGATCATTATTGTTGTGTCCTTATTTTTTGCTTTACTTGAGGAAGCGGCTTTGGCGGTCAATGTCCATGTTCCTAAGGAGTTTATCCAGGTTTTAGAAGCCGCGATACTCATGGGCTTGCTTTTCGCGGCCGCTAAAAAATCGAGATTAAAAACAGCGTAAAAGATACAAACTATGTTAAGTGTTTTTTTAGCTACTTTGACTGCCTCGACC
>OBEQ010136454.1_pt1 | contig 28585 bp, 31 predicted proteins | sample 1670901 | NCBI WGS metagenome assembly OBEQ01 (sample SAMEA104232315, study PRJEB22302) | groundwater metagenome | biome: forest; feature: aquifer; material: groundwater | place: USA | collected 2011-08-07 | depth 5.4 m
CGCTCGACACCATGCCCGCTCGCCTGCGCAGGATTCCTCGGGGGTGTGGGCGCTCCGCCACGAAGGTTATCATCCAGGACCTGCACTTGACTTATATTTATATACAGTTTATAATCACAATCAGCAACTCATCAAAAGGACGGTGCTATATGACAGCAACAGTTGTCCGTTCAAATCTCGAACAGCTCGAGCGGTGGAAAAAGCTCTACCACGACCAGCTCAAGCTGAAGACCAACTTCAAGACACTCCAGCAGCACTGGAGGCGCCAGGAAGACCTGCTCGGCCTCGCGATCAGCGAAGGCAATGGCTTCGGCCAGCTGACCAAGCTGATCGTCACCCCGCAGGGCGTGGATGATAACCGTCTCTACGAGGCCTGCGCCAAGCGCTTCCCTTGCTGGCGCTGCGTCGATGACTTCAACGTCATCCGCTCCGACCACGCCGCCATCAGCCGCGACCTCGCCTGCTGGATTGAGCCCTCGCCTGAGGCGCCGGCAGAGTTCCAGAATCGCTCCGCCAACGACCTGACGGAGGCGGGCGTGTCAACCCTCGTCCTCGGTGGCCGGCTCGCCTATGAGCTGGACTACTACGAAGAAACCGACGGACAGCATCTCGACCGAGAAACCGTCACCCTCATTCACGGCTCGCGGGATCCTGATGGCCTCGTTCTGCGAGCTGACTGGAGCGACGGCGGGTTCGGAGTCGACTGGTGGGATCCGCGCGATGCGCACTCGCGCCTCCGCGGTCGTGTAGCAGTTTACGTTTAACCTTTTCGCTTATACCTTGTGTCCTTACAACCAAGGTGGAGGCGAAAGGTAAAGAGCTTTATCGTTTGTGCGAAGCGATGAAGCTCTTTCTTTATTAATTTTTTAACGGGCAATCGTAATCGCGAGGACGGTTTTGGCTCCGGCCTGACGGAGGACGCGGCCGGCTTCGCGGAGAGTGGCACCAGTGGTTTTGACGTCGTCGACGATGATGGCAAAGCGGGGAACTGTGCCAGTAACAGCGAAGGCATCTCGGACGTTCTCGGGTCGCTGATCACGATCAAGCGTTCGCTGCGGTTTCGTCTCACGGATTTTAGTGAGGCAGGAAGCGATCGACAGGCCAGTCGTTCGGCTCAGCGCATCAGCAATGATTGCACTCTGATTAAAGCCGCGTCGGCGTTCGTCCGGTTTAGTCATTGGAATCGGGACGAGCACTGCCTCGGCGAAAAGAGGCATAACCGGCTCGAGCTCCTGCCCGAGCAGCTGACCAAGCCAATCAAAGCAATCGTAGGCACCGGCAAATTTACCGGTCGCAATCAATCTCGCGAGCGCTGGCTGTTCATAGGGTCCGAGCGACCAGAGCGTCGCTGGCGTTCGTTCACAGCAGGGGGTTAGGCTAGCAGCGTCGTGTGGTCGACGGCGATCGCAGACGACGCAGCTGGCGGCGAGGTTAATGCCGCTGGCAGCGCAACACGGCTGACAGAGGTATCGATTATTGATCAATGCATAGCAGCGCACGCAACTGCGCGGGGCAAAGGTATCGGCGAAGAGCGTCCGAGCTGATATGATTAATCTCTCCACAATTTCAGGCATTATCATGCTATCGCGTAATTATAATGAGAAGTACTAATGTTTGCTGCGCTTTTCCGGCGCCGGGCGATTGGCGTTGATCTTGGTTCGCGCCACCTAAAGATGGTGGAGCTTGAACGACGGGGGCGGCAGCTCTCGCTCGTTAATTACAGTGTTACCTCACTCAGTTGGAGCGGTAGCTTTGGAAGCTTAATTGGTACTTCGCAACTGTTCGAGGAAAATCTCGCTAATCTGTTACGCGAGGGCATGCGAGAGTTCCAAGCTCGTGATGCGGTTGTCGTCCTGCCAGCACCGTTTTTGTTTACTTCCTCATTCTCGTTGCCGAACTTGCCGGCGCGTTCGCTTCCAGCCGCGCTTCAGTACGAAACAAAAAAATATCTACCCGGAGCACCAGAGGAAGTCGAACCAGTCTTTCGCACCGTCCGTTTTTCGAACCCAAACGGCAATGGTCAGCAGCGTTGGTTGGCGTTTCTGGTCGGCATACCAACGAGCTTGGTAACGAAAGTTAAAGTAGCAACACAGCTGGCTGGTCTGCGTTTCCGTTTGAGTCAACCAGAGTTCTTTTGTTATGAGTGGTTTTTTCGTGAGAAAATTGAGTCAGAGTATAATATGGTAGTAGATATTGGCGTCGGTTACACGACGCTCGTCATTTGTCAGGGCCGGCAGGTAGTGGTCGGGAAGAAATTGAAATTTAAACTCCACGACCTGATCGAGAATATTGCCAAGCTTATGGGTACGTCCCTCGATACCGCCGAGGCGTTCTTCGTCAAGCATGGTTTCATCCTGCCTGAGGCTGTCGTCAATGTGGCTGAGCACCTTGAGGCGCATATCCAGCTCCTCGCCCGCGAGCTAATAGCGGAACTCCGCGAGCACGAGGAGCGTTTCAGTAGTCCGATCACGACGACTTTTGTCTGCGGTGGTATTGTACTCGTACCTGGATTCACTGCGCGCTTAAACGCTGCGATCGGGACTCGACCGATCATCGCGCTCGATCCGTTTGCCTCACTGACTAACGTACCCGAGGCACCAGCGGTTCGCTCGCGTACCAGTTTGTTCGCCGGGGCGATCGGTGTCTGTGGTCGTTACCTCGTTGGTTAGCTCATCTATATGCAGAAGTTTATTAGTCTATTTCCGAAAAAACTTACTAGCAGTCTGATCGTAATGTTCATTGCGGTTGAGTTGCTGGTTACTGCCACCGATCGATTTACGGAAATTTTACGTGGACAGATTCAGGTAGCTCAACAACAACAGCAGCAGGCGTTGACCGAGGTCAAACAGCGAATTCAGGCCGAGACGACTTACATTAACTTTTTACACTTTTTAGCGCTCCGAACGCTCTACGCTGATCGTCACTCGGCCCTTGACGACGTTGACTGGGTCACCCAGACGTTACCACGAGCAGTTCGACTCAATGCTTTCAGCTATGATCTGTCGACAAAGAAACTAATACTGTCCGGTCGGGTTTCCAGTCTGCCGATTTTTTTTCGCGTTGCTCGTTACTTTAATGAACGAAAAGACCTGACCGACGTAAAGCGAACGCAGGAAGTGAGCGAACATGATGGCGGCGTCACCGTCAATATTGAAGCAAAACGTGTCCGATGAGACTAATCGTGAATCTTCTCATCATTATCATCATGTTTGAGGTCGCCTCGGGCGTCGTCCGTGACCTGATCCCGAATTACCGTCAGGTCCTCGGGCTGATTCAAGAGCGAAATGTTGAACGGGAAAAACTCCAACGAATCGGACAAATTCGTAATCTATTCGATCGTTTGAGTCAGCGGCGTGACCTCAGCCGTCTCCATTTGAGCGAAGCTTATTTTGAAACGTACCTACCGAGTCAGTTCCGTGATTACGAAGCCTTAGCGATCGTTGATGGCATTCTGCGGAGCAACGGTTTCCAGTCGCAGAACGTCGGTTTCTCCGAAGTCAAGCAGCATCCGATTAGCGGGATTAATCTTCCGCTCATTCGTGAATACATGTTCAATCTGCCACTCGAGGGGAGCTATACCGCCATTAACCAGGTTATTCGTGATTTTGAAACGAACAGCCGGGTGTTTGCGATCAAACGAATTGAGTTGCACCGTTCCGATCGAGCCCCGAGTCTAATTCGAGCCAGCCTCGACGTTGCTACCTATAGCTTTAGCTCGACTTCGATTTTGCCTTAATATTCCATGGCCACACCGATTGAACTTATTCGAAGATACCGAATCGTCAACGTCCTGGCGTTTACGTTCGGGGGGATTTTAGTGGCGCTGCTTGGTTGGCTGATCGCACTACAGCTTGGGTTTTTTACCAAGCCGGTGACGATCCCGCCCGAAGCTGAAGCGATTGAACGGCAGGCGGATTTCATCGAGCGTTATCCGTTGACCGAAGAGTCGAAACGGTTGCAGCAGATTGTGCCGCCAGCGCGGACACTCGAAATCGCTCCGCTTGCGCCCGAGGAGATTGGGAAGGGTGGGCCGTTTGATTAGACCCTCTGGTTGCACAATGGATACGGACGAACTTATTTTGCAGCAACTCCGGTTGCGCTACCCCGAAGCTGACGAGTGGTATCGGAATGCTCGAGCGACCAAAGTTTCGCTCGAGGAGTACCTCTATCGCCAGGGCAAGGTTCCGGCCGCGGAAGTTCTCGAGGTCAAGGCCCACGTCCTGACGTTCCCGAAAGGTCAGTTCAATCCCGATACGATTCCGCCAGAAATTTTGTCGCTCATCCCCGAGCAGTCGGCTCGACTGTACCAGATCATTGCTTTCGCCCGTGATGGCGACCGACTGTCGGTTGGTGCGGTTGACCCGAAACATGCCGCCCTCGATGAGCTGACTGGCTTCCTTCAGAGTTCGCTTCGGCTCGAACCAAAAATTTATGTTATTGCGCTGGAGGATTTTTATCGTGCCCTCCGTCGGTATCATAACTTTGCCTCTGATGTCCGTCACTTCGTCGAGGAGTTTCGGAAGGGTCAACCGGTCCGAACCGAACGGGCGTTTGTGTTTGGCGAAGGCCTGATGGCCGAGGAATCACCGGTGATCAAGTTAGTCGAGTTGGTTGTTCGTGAAGCGGTTCAGGCGCTGGCCTCAGATATTCACTTCGAGCCGCTGGCCGACCGGATGAAAATTCGTTTCCGGATCCAGGGCGAATTGCGGGTCGTCGGTTTCTTACCGAAAGATATCCATGCCCAAATCGTCAATCGAATCAAGGTCCTGGCAAAACTCAAGCTCGATGAAACGCGTATTCCCCAGGACGGTCGAATTCGTATCATTATTGACGATCGCGAAATTGATTTCCGGATTGGTGTGCTACCGACGATCGAAGGCGAAAAAATATCGATGCGAATTCTCGATCCGCTCGTTGGCCTCAAAACGCTGGAGGGATTAGGGATTGCCCCTCATAACCTCGAGAAGATTCGTCGCTCGCTCGCTCGCCCTCATGGCCTTATCCTGATCACTGGCCCAACTGGTTCAGGTAAAACGACGACGCTCTACGCGATGCTCCAAGAGATCAATCAGGAGAATATAAATATCATTAGTCTCGAAGATCCGGTTGAGTATCGGGTTGAAGGCATCAACCAGTCTCAGGTGGCGCCAGAGGCAAACTACACTTTTTCGACTGGCCTTCGTGAAATTCTCCGCCAGGACCCCGATGTTATTCTGGTCGGCGAGATTCGTGACCGAGAAACGGCCGAGCTGGCGACGCATGCCGCTCTAACTGGTCACTTGGTTTTGGCAACGCTCCACACTAACGATGCGATCGGATCAATTAATCGTTTGGTCGATATTGGGGTCGAACGCTTCCTGCTTGCTCCGACGCTGCAGTTCTTGATTGCGCAACGGCTTGTTCGTCAGCTTTGTCCGGCCTGTCGACAATCAACCGTTGTTTCAGCCGAACTCGAAATGGTTATTGATCGAGCCCTTGCTTCACTTTCACCATCGGTGCGGGCAAAACAGAAACTCTCCAAACCATACGCTACCTATCGTTCGGGCAGTTGCAATCAGTGCGGCGGGAAGGGAGCGGTCGGTCGGGTTGCCCTGATTGAGGTAATCGAGATTACCGACGAGCTTCGACAGGGCATCGAAACGAACAAAAGCGAGGCGCAACTTCGCGAGCACCTGGCGGCGCAGGGATTTATCAGCATGAGACAGGATGGCATTCTTAAGGCCCTCCAGGGCACGGTGTCTCTGGAAGAAGTCTTAAAATCTACCGAATGAACGAAAGTAAGAAAAATAAAGAAAATACTAGCGTTTTGCCACTAAGCGGTAAAGTCACGTTGTCATTCTTATGGCATGGCGATCATAGGGTACGTTTAGAAAATCACCAAGAAGACCAAGTCCTCTATCGAGCTCATGGTGAAGATGAGCGACGAACGTCGATACGACGAGCAATGAAAAGAAATGGTATTACAGCACCCAATGCTTTCAGTCCGGCTAACTTTTTAAGTCATTATTGCGCATCGCCGCGATGCTGGCGGAGTGCTCAAATTGAATTCACCCTTAGTCCTTTTGCGATAGTCTGCAAGAAGTCTTAAAATCTACAGAATGAACGAACGATTGCGAAAGTTGCTTTATCTAGTCGGCGAGCGGGGATCATCCGATCTCCATATTATGCCGGGACGATTCCCGACGCTTCGGATTGATGGCGAACTGGTACCACTGACTCAGGAGGGTGTACTGATAGCAAAGGAGACTGAGCTGATGGCGCTATCGCTTTTATCTGAAGAGCAGCGGACTCGGCTTGAACAGAGTCGTGATCTAGATTTTTCTTTCACCCTTGACGACAAACTTCGTTTTCGGGCAAACGTCTATCTTCAGCATAGCGGTTGGGCTGGCGCTTTTCGTCTAATTCCGACCGAGATTAAGTCGGTCGAAGAGCTTAACTTACCGCCGATTCTCCATGAATTTATTAAAAAACGTCAGGGTCTGATTTTAATCACTGGTCCGGCTGGTTCAGGGAAGTCAACCTCTCTGGCCGCTTTGATTGATGAGATCAACCATAACCGCGCCGCTCATATTATTACGATTGAGGAACCGATCGAATATCTCTTTTTTCCCGATAAGGCAATTATTTCTCAACGGGAAGTACTGGCGAGCACGCCGAGTTGGCACCAAGCCCTTCGGTCAGCCCTTCGCCAGGATCCTGATGTCATTATGATTGGAGAGCTGCGCGATCCAGAATCAATCGGCATCGCTCTGACCGCAGCCGAAACTGGTCACCTTGTCCTTGGCACCCTCCACACGAACTCGGCGGCGCAAACGATTGACCGCATTCTTGATGTCTTGCCGGAGGGGCAGAAGAATCAAGCCCGATTCCAGTTGGCGGCGACCCTGATCGGCGTTACCTCACAGCGGTTGATTCCGCGGGTCAAAGGTGGTCGAGTTCCCGCCTTCGAGGTTCTGATTGCAAATCAAGCAGTTCGAAATTTGATTCGCGAAGGGAAAATTTACCAGATTGATCTCGTTATCGAAACCAGTCTCGAGCAGGGGATGATCCCGCTCGAACGGAGCTTAGCCACGCTCGTTCAGCTCGGTGAGATTAACGAAGAGACAGCCACCTCATTCGCTCAGAACGTTGATCGTTTCAAAACACTCCTCTGAGATAATGGAGAGGTAGTTAATGAAATTCAATTTCAAGGCCTTTACTAGGGAGGGGGAGATGTAATGCATTATCTTGATCCGACCAAAAAGGCTAGTATTGATAAGGCAAACATTGCGTTCTCAATGATTACCCATGAACGACCATTAGCAGCGAGGGTAATTACAAGCAATCACCGCCGCGGAGCGGCGGTGGAAGTCAACTCGCTGGCTCTCGTGAGAACAAGAAACAATAGGTCAAATCTGGCCTTTACTATTAAATCGAAACCACCGGTGAGCTGCTCAGCCTCGATGCATCAATGAAATTCAATTTCAAGGCCTTTACTAGGGAGGGGGAGATGAAGGGTGGCGCGATTGAGGCGGCCACAAAAGAGGGTGCCCTGGCCGCCCTTCAGTCCCAGGGCTTGCTTGTTACCTATTTAGTTGGAGCCGAAACTGGCATTGTGCTACCATTTTTCGGTAAAGTCGCGGGGAAGGAGTTATCAGCCTTCACTCGACAGCTCCACTTCTTAGTGAAGGCACGTATCCCACTCGATGAAGCACTGAAAGCCCTCTATGAACAGACAACGAATCTTCGTTTTAGGGAAATTCTCACCGGCGCCTATAGCGATCTCGTCAGCGGGGCGGCACTGTCACAGGCGCTCAGTCACTATCCGGAGGTTTTTTCTCAGTACTACATCAAGATGATCCAGATCGGCGAGGTTTCAGGAACTCTCGATGAGGTGACCGATTACCTTGCCACGCATCTCGAAAATCAGACCAAGTTTACGAACAAAATTGTCCAGGCATTAACCTACCCAGCGATCGTGCTCGTGATTTTCGTTGCGACCATGGTCGCTTTGTCGGTTCTGGTGGTGCCGCGGATCGCGCAAATTTTCAAAGAGAACAATATTCCGCTCCCCCTGATCACGCGGTTATTCCAGACGGCCTCGCTCTTCCTGATCGCCTATTGGCCGTTCCTGATCGTGGCAGTAATTGCGGCCATCTATTTGACGATTGAGTACCTCAAAACTGAGGAAGGAAAGATGGTCTTTTTCAATAGCATCAACCATGTACCGCTTTTTGGTAGCTTGGTTCAGACCGTCTACATTACCCGGTTCCTTGAGTCGCTTAGCTTTTTGATCCACGGCGGGTTGACTATTCCGGAATCACTCATGATTGTGGCCGAAAGCGTTGATAACCCAGTCTATGGCAATGCGATTCGTCTGGTGGCCGAGGAGACGAAACGCGGTAAACCGATCTCGGCTTCGCTTGGTTTATTCGGCGACCTTTTCCCGCCGCTGGTCATTCAGGCAGTTGTAACAGGGGAAAAAACTGGAAAACTTCGAGAGATTCTTTTCTCGACCTCGCTCTACTACTTCCAAGAGCTTGAGCTGAAGGCCGGGACGCTGTCTGAGGCACTTCAGCCTATTTTTATTGTCATTCTTGCGGCTGGCCTCGGTTTCCTCGAGGCCTCACTTCTCATCCCTATCCTGAATTTAACCAAGGCGGTGCAGTCATTCTAGTGAATCGTTAATTAAGCCTTCTATCCACAATTTAGGTTAGCTGAATTAACCAGCAGCGCTATAATCGCATTACTAAGTGTCGTATTAATAAATTAAAGTAACAGGGGGTCTTTTGTCCTCTGCTTTCCATATGCGAACCAAAGCGTTCACTCTCATCGAACTAGCTGTCGTACTCTTAGTTATTGGCGTCCTTTCTGGTATTGTCTTAAGGAATGTCGGTTCTCAGGGTATCCAGGCCCGTGACGTGAAGCGCGTTTCTGATCTTCGAAATGTAAGTGTTTATCTTGCCCAGTATGCGTCGAAGGGCGGTCAGTTTCCAACCGCAAACGATTTGACCTGGTCAGCCACGAGTCCGCTCAGCATCGCTCTTCAAGCCGCTGGGATTATTACTGCTGGTCTTTTGCCGACAAAGCCGCCATCGGGAAGCGGTAGTTATCTATACTATGCCTGCTCCGATCAGGGCGCACCGCCAACCGCGGTGGTAAATCACTACATCCTTAAGGTTGTGCTCGAGGAAAAGACTACCGAAAATCCACAGATCTGGGAAGGAGGAGCGACCTTTCCGGCTGGCTGGAACTGTGGTACCCCCGCTCCCAGCTGCGATCAGGCCACCGGCAAGGAGTACTGCCTTGTGAACTAAACGCAATCTTGGCTGTTGCCACGGTAGTGGCAACGCTGTCAGCAAAGCTGATAGCTTGAGCCGAGGCGCCGCATGATGCTTTTCTTGTTCATTTTCGGTCTCTGTCTCGGGAGCTTCTTAAATGTTGTAGCGTTGCGACTCGCCGCTGGTGAGCGGTTTGTCATAAGTCGATCAAATTGCCCCCACTGCGGGGGCAATTTGCGTTGGTGGGAACTGATACCGCTCATAAGTTTTTTGTTGCTCGGTGGTCGTTGCGCCCGTTGCCGCGGGCGGATATCTCTGCGTTATCCGCTGGTTGAGCTGGCAACTGGCCTCATCAGCGTAAATCTCTGGCGCGTTGCGGCGCAGCAGCCAGGGGCGTGGATTATTTTTTTATATTACTTTTCTTTGGTGGCAGCGCTGGAGGTACTCGCTTTACTCGATTTTGAGACTCAGTATATTGATGAGCGGATTATTATTGCCGCCGTAATCGCCTGGGCGTTTCTGCAGCTGGCGCTGGTTTATTTTGGCGCTGCTATGCCACCAGCGCTTGGTGGTTTTCTGAACGGTGTTTTAAGCTGGCCGCCTGGCCCGCTCGGGCAACTTGCCCTGGCTGTTTTGGCGGCCATGCCATTCCTTTTTCTCTTTACCATAACGTTGGGTCGGGGGATGGGTCTTGGTGATGCCAAAGTTGCAGCGTTGATGGGGCTCTACTTAGTCCCCGGCGATCTCGTCCTTAGTCTCCTGACGACGATTGCGCTGGGTGGTTGTGTTGGCCTGGCGCTTCTTGCTGTTCGTCGTCGGTTCGGCCAGGCTATTCCTTACGTACCTTTTCTCTTCCTCGGAACGGTTGCGACCCTGTTTTGGGGAGAAACAATAACTCGGACCGCTCTTATACTTATACGATGAAGGCGATAGGCGGTAGTATGTAGTGGGTAACCAAATAATACTTTTCATGAGATTAACTCTACCACCTACAACCCACCGCCTATCGCCTCGGAACGGCTTCACGCTTATTGAAGTAGGGGTGACCGTTGCTGTCACTGCAATTTTTCTGGCCCTTACCTTCAGCACTATATCTTTTCGACGTGATTTTTGGTCCTTGCGGGAGCAATCGTTTACGTTTACGAAAGAGCTTCAGCATTTCCGTGAGCTTTCCTTCCAGGGCGTAGCGTTGGCGAATCAGCGCGTTTGTGCTACCGGTCTCCTGGTCAGCTCGTCAACCCCTCCGGTCGGCTCGACCATACACAAAACACTTGGCATCGCCGTAACCGCAACGACGCGCGACTGCCTCTTGGTTCATCAGGCGAGCTTGAATTTAACTGCGATCATCAATCCAGAATTCAACGCAACGGTAGTGAAGGTTACGCCGATGTTTGGGTTTACGATCGGAGCCGGTCCCTATCTCGGTCGTACCTTTACTACGACAACCTTTGCGGTTGAGGTCGACGGAGTCCCCCTAAACTTTACGACCCTCGAGCTTGTTTTCCGAAATCCCTACGGTGAGCCGGTGGCGTTTGCGAATGGTCTACCCCTCGATGATCTAATTGCGCCGCGTCACTGGGCGAAATTGACCTTCCGAGTACAATTGAAAGATGAACGAGCGGCAGTCAGTGTCACCCGAACCGGTCAACTCCTCCTCCACTAACTGGCGGCGCAGTTCCGTTCGGGTTAGAAGCTTCTCGCTGATTGAGGCGGCTGCCTTCCTTGCCATTCTTGTTTTTGGATTTACTGCAATCTTTCAATTAATAACGTCCTATCTCAATGCAACCAAAACGGCTAAAGAGCGCGTCATCGCAAATCTTCTTGCTCAGGAAGGCATTGAACTAGTTTTAGCGAAACGAAACGATAATTTAATTTTAGCGGCGGCTGGCGCTGGTCAGACCTGGCTCCAGGGTTTCCCGGTTGGTGATTTCTGCCTTGATCCAACCCGACTGGAACCATTCGCTTGCGGCGGGCAGCTCGTCCTTGAGAACAATTTCCGTTTCACTCATGGCAGTGGCATGACGACGCCCTTCAGGCGGAAGCTAAACTTGAGCACGAATCTATCATCGGCAAACTCAACTATCATCGATTCGGTCGTTACCTGGGGGCAGGGTGGACGGGTTGAATTGAAGGCGCTCATGACCAAATGGCACCCACAAGCCAATTGAAGGCGGTAGAAAGTAGGCGTGTAGTACGTAGAACTATTCCTGGCAATCATTCAATGCAAAAAAACCTATCGCCTACTTACTACCGACTACTCACTAATCAAAGTTTTTCACTGATCGAGACAACGATCTCGCTCTTAATTTTTTCGGCGGGCATTGCGATTGTTGCTAGCTCATACTTAAACCTCCTTCGAGCGCAAGAGCTTTCTCAGGTTAGTTACACGGCCCTGGAGGGCTTCCGTCTCGGCACCGAGAAACTTTGGCGAGATATGAAATATGGCAGTAACTTCGCTAGCGGTCCGAATCGGCTCACCTTTTTTGATTTCTACTGTCGTGAGAGCGCGCTCGTATTTAACGCGGCGAACGGAACAATTGAGTATGCGAAAGATGGTGTCACCACAACCCTGAACGATCCGACCTTGCTCTGGACTAAGGGCTTCGAGACGCGTCTGGCGACAAATGCAAATGGCGTCACCCGACTTGCCACGATTGCCCTGCAGATGGATGTTCCCGATCGTCGTGGCGGTACCAGCACCACCTTGGCTCTGCAGCTGAGCGTCGCGCCGCTGGCCGCACCATTTCCTAGTCAACCATGTCAATAATGAAAACACCAGCGCAGGTTTATCTGATTATTGTTTTTGCCCTGACTTTTTCGGCGGGGATTTTTTCCTTACTGGCTGTTCCGTTATCCGAGCAGGCGCGTGGTTTGGTCGTCCTGTCTGATTCTTATCAGGCACTGGCGGGCGCCGAATCAGGACTTGAAGTTGAACTCTATCGACAGTTCCATCAGATCGCACTTAATCCGACGCTTCCATCCGAAATTAGCTACACCATTGCCACGACGACACGGACTATCATCGCCACTGGTCGCGGCAAGTTTACCGAACGATCGCTTACGCTAGAACAATGACCCCTCGACCAGACTCGGGGCAAGTCAGTCGATTAACGAAAACGGAAGCAGCCGAGCGAGTGAAAAAACTTCGCCTCCTAATCGAAGCGCATCGCTATAACTATCACGTCCTTGATCGAGAAACGTTACCAGCCGGCGCCCTCGATTCGCTCAAGCAGGAACTATTCAAGCTCGAACAGCAATTTCCGACCCTGATTACGCCCGACTCGCCGACCCAACGCGTCGGCGGCGCACCACTGGCTGGTTTTACTAAGGTTAACCACGCGACACGCATGCTGTCGCTCAATGACGCCTTCTCGGAGCAAGATCTTCGTGACTGGCTCGAACGGCTCGAGCGACAGCTCGGTAGTTCAGTTGGTGAACTGCACTGCTCGCCGAAGGTTGATGGCTTAGCAGTTGAGCTCGAGTATCGAAACGGAGTTTTTATTCGGGGGGCCACCCGGGGCGACGGAGAGGTCGGCGAGGATATAACGCAAAATTTAAAGACGATCGAGGCGATTCCGCTTCGCCTACGAGGCAAACCCCCTGCATTGCTTGTCGTTCGGGGCGAGGCGTTAATGACTAAGGCAGAGCTTGAGCGAATCAATCGTGAGCAGGCTCGGCAAGGACTCAAACCTTACGCTAACACCCGCAACGTTGCCGCTGGTTCTTTGCGACAGCTTGATTCAAAGACAACCGCGCTCCGACGGTTAGACTTTTTTGCCTGGGGTGTTCCTGGTAGTGTTGAGCCGGCTTTCCTGAGAATCTATCCAACTCGAGCCGAAGAGTACGAGCGCCTCCGTCAGTTTGGCTTTAAGGTTAATCCATACGCGGCGGTCGTGCGCGGCCTCCCGGGCGTCCTCGCTTATCATCGCCGCCTGGCTGAACGGCGCGATCGACTGGCGTTTGAAATTGATGGCGCCGTCATCACGGTCAATGATAACCAGCGCTTCTATCGGGCCGGGGTGGTGGGCAAGGCGCCGCGAGGGGCGATTGCCTTTAAGTTTTCGCCGCGCCAGGCAACGACAATCGTTGAGAACATCATCATCCAGGTTGGTCGAACTGGTGTATTAACCCCCGTGGCAGTGCTCCGTCCAGTTGAGCTGAGTGGTATCACTATCAGTCGCGCCTCGCTCCATAACGCTGACGAAATCGTGCGACTGGGACTAAAAATTGGCGACACCGTCATCGTTGCTCGAGCTGGTGACGTTATCCCGCAAGTTATTCGCGTCCTGACTGAGCTTCGGTCGGGGCAGGAGCGGGCCGTTCGCTTCCCAAAGCATTGTCCAGCCTGCGGCAATCCCATCGTCAAGGACGGCGCGCACCATCGTTGCACCAACCGTGACTGTTTCGCCCTCCAGCGCGAACGCCTCTACCACTTTGTTGCTCGTCCGGCCTTCGATATCGTTGGCTTGGGTCCCAAAATCATTGATAAGTTAATTGAGGCCGGACTGGTCACTGACCCAGCCGATTTTTTTACACTTCGTGAGGGTCAGCTACGCCAGCTCGAGGGTTTTGATGTCACCTCTGAGCGAAAGCTGTTAGCGAATATCTCGGCGCGGAAACAGATTGCTTTTTCGCGTTTCATCTATGCGCTCGGGATTCTCCATATCGGCGAGGAGAATGCTCGGGTCTTGGCGCGTTTCGTGACTGACGGTGCCCGCCGTAGCCGGAGCGAAGGCGGGACAAAACAGGCAAAGATGCCACTCGAGTTTTGGCAAGCACTCCATTCACTTACTGCAGCTGACTTTGAACGAATTTCGGGAATTGGGCCGAAGGTCGGACAGAGTCTGTTCGATTGGTTCCACGATCAGCAACATCAGCGATTACTTGATCGCTTAACCAAGGCGGGCGTTACGATCGTGGCTGAGACGATCAAGCGGTCAGCGCTGAGCGGCAAGACCTTTTGCTTTACTGGCACGCTCAGCTCATTTGAACGGGAGGAGGCGAAGGCCTTAGTGCGATCATTCGGGGCCGAGGCGTTTGAAACAGTCTCAAAAAAACTGGACTATCTCGTCATTGGCGAATCGCCCGGTTCAAAATTGGAAAAGGCGAAACGGCTCGGTGTTACAATTCTGACCGAAACGCAATTTCGTCAGCTCATCAATGCTAAGTGAAGAACAATTGAGGCATCTGGCCGATTTGGCCAAAATTGAACTCTCGGCCAAGGAGCTGGAGAAACTCGGCGCTGACATTAACAGTATCCTCGCCTACGTTGAGCAGGTGAAGCAGGTTGATCTCACCGGCGTCGAACCGATGATCGGCGGCGGACTCGAACGCTGCCCGCTCCGCCAAGACACCCCGCAGCCGTGCGATTCGGCCATCATTGACCAAATAATTGTCAATTTTCCGGAGAAAGAAGGGAGGTGGTTGAAGGTACCGAAGGTGATTGAGAAATAAATTTGCGTAGCGAATACACCCCCTCGTCAACCCGCTTCGCCTTCCCCAGCGAGGAAGGCTCGCTTATTCCTCGGCTCGCTCTCGACCAGGCCTAACGGCCTGATCGAACCATGCCCGCTCGCCTGCGCAGGATTCCTCGGGGGTGTATTCGCTACGCTTTGCAACTGAAGAAGCACCACCTGCGTTGAGGTTTATAATTTCCCCCAACAAGCTAATTAGCTAAAAAGCCAAGAAGCTACAACCGCCCCCGTAGCTTAACGGAAAAGTAGCGGCGTCCTAAGCCGTTGACGTAGGTTCAATTCCTACCGGGGGCACCAGGTTAAAAATTACCAAGTTCTAATTTCTAAATCCGAAAGGCCTTATCGCGCCTAATAATTTGATTTTTTGGTGGAAGATTATGCTATAATATTTCTAGTTCCAGCATTTTTTGCAGCGAGAGGAGGGAATAGTTATGGAAGGTCATATATGGACAAAACCCGTTAAGAAGCTTTCTGTGCCAGAGAGAATGGCCATGGAAATAGCGGGCTATTCGATTTGGTTCGTAATGGCGATAGCATCAATCCTCGGGGCGATTATTCGTGGCGTAGTCTTCAGTTTCCTGTGGGGTTGGTTCGTGGCGGAACCATTCCGGCTCGCCAGCGTCTCGATGATTCAGGGGGTTGGGATCATTCTCATTTTCAACTGTTTGGTCCATCGAATCCCAAGCTTGTCTTCCGAAGTTGTTAATATCTCGGCTCTCAGCAAAGTCGAGGAACAGCAAGATCCTTTGGTGATGAAAGATTGGATATGTACGATGTTTGCTCGATCAGAAGTTGCGACACTCGCCAATCCGCTCCTCGTCTTTACGGTTGGATGGGTGCTCCATCTGTTCCTATAAGCAAATCTCTGCCTGCTCGCCTTGAAAGTGTCCCCACCAGGAAGTTGGGGACATTATTTTTGTACCCATAACTTACAATAGGGTCAACTCGATTTTGGTCATTAGGTCAATTAGAGCTTGGTCATTTTTAACTCATGCTTTCGTTCTTAGAGTTCCTCGCCCTCGGTTCAATTGGGGCGGCGGTGGTGGGGGTGGTAACGCACCTACTGAAACAGCCGTCGGTGGTTGGTTACATCTTGCTCGGGGTGGCGGCCGGGCCGTACCTCTTCACTCACGTTGATCCAAAGTTTCTTGAAGACGCCTCGGTTATTGGTATCGCCCTGCTCTTGTTTTTGGTTGGGACGGAGTTGAATCTTTCAAAAATTCGTCGTCTCGGCCGCGAGTCGCTCGTACTGGGAGCGGGGCAGGTGGTGGCGACGACGGTGCTTGGCCTGGTCCTCGGCCTTGCCTTCGGGTTCTTGCCGACCCACGCCCTTGTCCTCGCCTTCGCCATCTCGCTCAGCTCAACCGTACTGGTAGTGAAGTTATTGGAGGAGCAGAACGCGCTTGACTCACTCGTTGGTCGATTGACGCTCGGCATTCTGATCGTTCAGGATCTGATCTCGATTGTTGCCCTAATCGCTCTCCAGGCAAAAGATTTTAATAATCTCATTCTCGCTGGGGTTTTTCTCGGCGGGCTGACCTGGTTATCGCTCCTGATCGCTCCGCGTGCTTTTGCCGCGTTGCGTAAGAGTCACGAAGCTTCGTTTTTTCTCAGCTTGGCCTGGCTGTTCGTCTTCATCCTGGCTGGCAAGGCCTTTAATCTTGGTCCGGAAATTCCCGCCATCTTGGCTGGTATTTCGCTCGCCGGTACGATCCAGGTGCTCGAGGTGGCCCGACGCCTCCGTCCGTTAAAAGATCTTTTTCTCTTATTTTTCTTTGTCAGTCTTGGCGGCGGACTTGTCCTCGGCGCTGTTCCAATTCTCCCGACCATTGCTTTGACGTTGTTCGTGCTGATCGGAAACACCCTCCTCGTCTACTGGCTCTGCAACCTCCTCGGCTACGAATCGCGAACAAGCTTTCTGGTTGGCCTTGGTATTGCTCAGGTTAGTGAATTTTCTTTCATCATCGGCGCGATCGCGAAACAATTTGGCTACCTTCGCCCCGACGAATTCGCCATTCTCGGTGCCGTCGGCCTGGCCACCTTCTTCTTTTCTTCCTACGCCGTTCACTACGGTCCGCAACTCTACGCTCGGCTGCGACGACCGCTCCGCGCCCTGCGCCTTCGTCGCGACGACAGCGAGAGCGAGTTGGCCGAACCGCTGACTGGCCACATCATCCTGGTTGGTTTCCATCGCATGGGATATATTTTGGCTAAGCACCTCCATCGACACGGTGAAGCGGTTCTGGTAATTGAGTCTGATCCGGAACTAATGCATCTCCTCAATCGTGAAGGGTTCCCGCATAGCTTCGGGGATGTCGTTGATTCAGAGGTGTTAGCCGAAGCAAACCTCCCGCAGGCGAAACTGCTTATTTCAACCGTGCCGCACGAGACCGAAAGTGCTTTCCTGATCGCCGAGGCGAAACGACACCGCGTACCAGTCGTCGTGACCGCCCTAAACGCCCACGACGCCATCGAGCTCTATGCTCAAGGGGCCGATTATGTCATCATTCCGCACTTTTTGGGCGGCGAGCGCTCAGCCGAGCTAATTGCTTCGCTCCTGCCAGACAGCCAGTTTGGGGCTGTTCGTGAGGCCCATTTGGCTGAACTGCGCGAACGAGCGGAGCTGGGGCACTTCTAATCGGCCTGATTAGGCCAGGCTGGGGTAGTTGACAAACATTTTGTAATATTCTAAAATTGTAGACACTATCCACAGCTTAACTCTTGCCAGTTTTTAGGGTTATTGTGTATAGTTAAATTGCCATGGAAACGAAACTATTTCAGGCCCTAGCGGATATTTGCCGCGAGCTACCAGAACGTGAGCGTGACATTGTCAAGCGGCGTTTTGGTCTTGGCACAGAAAAAGAGACGCTCCAAGAGATCGGGAACGACTTCGATCTGACGCGCGAGCGCGTTCGGCAGCTCCAGGATAAGAGTCTCGAGCGAATCCTGCCGAAGCTGGAGCGGCACCCATTTGTCCAACAGCTGAGCGCTGAGGCGCGCGAGCACCTTGGACGAACGCGCATTCGTCGCGAGCAGACGCTCCTTCGTGCTTTTGCTGATCAGCATGGATTGTCACCGGTGACTCAGAATGTTGTCCACTTCTTTTTGGTTTCACATAAGAAGCTCGCTCACCAGCCGGAAACGAACGACCTCCACGGTTTCTGGGGTGACGGGATGCAACGAGCCAAATTGGCCCAGCACATTTTGAAGAAACTCTTGGTCCTGTTCCTGCGCAATCCGAAAAAGCTTTGGCAGAGCGAAGAGATGCTCGGTTTAGTTGAAAAAGAACTGAAACGTCACCTCGGTGTCCGTGCGACCGCCGATGAACTTCGCGACTTCCTCCGTATTCTCAAGCCGATTGGTCAGAGTCCGGCCGATGAGTTCGGTATCCTATCTCATCCGCGGGTCGGACCGAGCTCACTGGCTGATAAGACTGCTTTTGTTCTCGATCAGGCCCAGAAGCCACTCCATTTTTCCGAAATTCATACCGCCCTCGGCAAGTTGGCAACGCTTGAGGGTGAATTCCTCAGCCAGCGTTGGCAGAAGCGTTATAGCACCCAGTCGATCCAAAATCTCCTGATTATGGGGGAGGAGTTCGTCTGGACCGGGATGGGTACGTATGCCCTCAAGGGCTGGGGCTTCCGACCGGGTAGTATTCTCGAGCGAATGCGTGATATTGTGAAGCGTGAGCGCCAGATCAGCCGCGACAAGCTCTGTGAACTACTCAGTAAAGAGCGCCGTTTTTCTAAGATTACCTTCGAGGCCTACCTCCGGAATAAAACCTACTTCAAGCTCGAAGGTAAGATGGTAAAGCCGGTGCGCTAAACCTTCGCCGTCACCGTACAATAGAATCATCGGCCACGATGATTTATCTGCTCGACTTTGTAAGCTTTCTCATTGGTTCGCTCTTTTCGCTCTGGTGGTTACTCCTACCGGTGATGCTGTGGTTGATCGTGCTTGAGAAGCAGCTCTTTACCGCCCGCTATCGCTACGGCAGTAGCCTAAAGTGGGTATTTGTTGAGATCCAGGTGCCACCCGAGGTGACACGCACGCCGAAGGCAATGGAAGAGGTCTTCAATTCGCTCCACAGTATTTACCGCGGCGGCAATTGGTACTCGCAACTATTTAATGGTTTCACTGCTCCTTCCTTTACGCTCGAGTTAGTCGCTCATGCTGGCTCGCTTCGACTTTTCGTTCGTTGTTTAGATGTCTATTGTGACCTAGTGAAAAGCCAAATTTACTCGCAGTATCCCGAGGCGAAAGTTGTTAATGCCGAGGACCCATTGAAGGATCTGCCCGAGAAGATTCCTAATCCGACTCACGATCTTTTCGGTAGCGACTTTCGTTTACCTAAAGTCTCCGGCTATCCGATCCGAACCTATGAAGTCTGGGAACGCTTGCCGGAGGAAGAGCAGATAGACCCGATTAGTATCCTGTCTGAAGGCGCGGCGCAGTTTACCGATCAGGAATGGGGGGTGATTCAAATCCCCTGCATGCCCGTCCTGGCCAATCATCCAGTTTGGGGTGAGAATTGGCACAAAGCGGCTCAGGCCGAGGTTGATAAACTCATCGGTCGGACCAAGGAAAAAGAAGTCGGGCCATTCGATGAAATTGCTGAATTTGTTACAAATCTTGTCTACGCGCCATTCCGACACCCAGTCTGGAAGACCGGCGAGGAGAAAAAGGAGAAGCAGTGGCCGACCTTGATGCAGCATTTAACCCCAGGCCAAAAGCTTATGGTCGAGTCAATTGAGCGGAAGATGGGGAAGCAGGGTTATTGGTGCAGCGCCAGGATTGTTTATATTGGCCGGAGAGATGTTTTTAATCGAGCCCGCGGCTGGAGCGCGCTTTTAGGCTTCTTTCGTTTATTTAGTACCCAGGATCTCAATGGGTTAATTCCTGATGTTAAGGATAGCCTTACCACTATTGATGAACCGTCTCATAGCATAAAAGAAAGAGTCTTTTATCGAAAACGTATCCTTAATTACTCCACTCGTTTTCGCACCGCCGGTGCAAAGGGAAATAGATTTATTCTAGTCGGCGAAGAACTCGCCTCACTCTTCCACCTGCCGCGAACGTTCGTCCCAGCACCGGGTATTGAACGAAGAATTTTTGCCGAAAAGCCGCCGCCAACAGAAATTCCAATGCCAGAGGCATAGATTAAAAAGATGTATCCAGTAAGGCATTTAGTGCAGCTCAAAAAGTCAGATCAGCCGCAACGCGAAGCGGGTGGAAACGTCCGTCGTCGCTTCAGAGAAAAAACAATTACATCACCAAGCGTTTTTAACGAGCGGCAATTATTACCTGAACAACCGCCGCCAACCGAGATTCCGATACCAGAAGCCCAGTCATGCAATTACCATTAGAAAGCTGCCACTTTTGTGGCAGCGCTACCAGCGGAGCTGATAGCATTAGAAATTTGGTCATTGGTCATTTTCAAATCGATGGCTGACCTTACCCCGGTTGGCACGATTAATTTTCGTGACCGCAGCGTCGTCTTCGGTATTAAGCGGGATGACCGCCGCCGGCACGTCTATGTCATCGGCAAGACCGGTTCGGGCAAAACCACTCTGGTCGAGAATATGCTCATCCACGATATTGTTACCGGCGAGGGCGTCGGCTACCTCGATCCGCACGGTGATAGCGTCAAACGCATCCTTCGCTACGTCCCGCGCGATCGAATCAAGGATGTCATCTGTTTCGATCCATCCGACCTTGAGTATCCGATCGCTTTCAATCCGCTCGAGAACGTACCGTGGGAGTACCGCCACCTGGTCGCCTCGAGCATCATGAGCGTCTTTAAGAAGATTTGGATTGATGCTTGGTCGGCTCGGATGGAGTACATTCTGACGAACGTTCTGCTCGCCCTGCTCGAGTTCAAGGGTTCAACCCTACTCGACATTAACCGGATGCTCGGTGAAGATATATTTAGAAAGAACATCGTTGGACAACTCCGTGATCCAGTTATCCGGGCCTTCTGGGAGAACGAGTTTGCTCGCTACAATCCGAACTTCCGGGTTGAGGCGATCGCGCCGATCCAAAACAAGGTTGGACAGTTCATCACTAACCCACTTATCCGTAATTTGATCGGTCAGCCCGAATCTAAGCTCGATTTGCGAAAAGTCATGGACAACAAGCAGATCTTTCTCGCTAACTTGTCGAAGGGGCAGCTCGGTGAGGAAAGCTCGCTTTTGCTCGGTGGCCTCCTGATCACGAAGTTCCAGCTGGCGGCGATGAGTCGGGTTGATGTGCCCGAGGAGGAGCGCAAAGACTTTTTCCTCTACATTGATGAGTTTCAAAACTTTTCGACCGAATCGTTCGTCAGCATTTTGTCGGAGGCGCGGAAATATCGACTGGCCCTAACGCTGGCCCACCAATATCTCGACCAGGTCGTTGAGGAAATCATTAATTCCGTCTTCGGTAATGTCGGGACGATGGTCGTCTTTAAGGTCGGTTCGCTCGACGGTGAGCGCTTCGAGAAGGAATTCGTGACGGTTCTGAACAATGACTTCGTCAACTTGCCGAAGTACCACGCCTACGTCAAGCTCCTAGTCGACGGCATCACCTCGCGACCGTTCTTAGCGGTCACCAGTCCCAATCCACCCGAACCGACGCAAGTATTTTCGTCTGAGATTATTGATCACTCGCGTCTCAGCTACGGTCAACACCGAGCGATCGTTGATGCCCGAATCGCTCGAATGTATCAAGGGGTCGAGGCGAGCGGTCAGGAGGCGGTGCGCTGCGCTAACTGCAATCAGGAGTTCTTTCGTGATAAAGGCAGCGGTGAAACGCTTTGTCCAAGCTGCCGTGGCTTCCAGGGAACCAAGGGCGGCATCTCGTTGAAATCGGTTGCCGGCGGTGGTCTCGTCTCTGATATGCGCAAGGAGAAACCGATTGTGCCGAAGGTTGAGGTTGATCACTTGACGGAGTTGTTGAGGCAGTTGAAGGAGGAGTAACGTTTCGCCACACTTTTTCTATCGCTCCGCGCGCACCACCCGCTCGGGACACGGTGTCGCCTCCCCCAGCGGTTCGGCGCACCTATCTGCTCGGCGGTTCGCTCCGCTATCAGCGGAGACCAAGCCGAACCACCTCCGCGAATATCCCGAGGCGGGTGTGCGCGCTGCGCTTAGGTTTTTGCTGATGCCGCCAAGTCTGCCCTCGCTTGACTTTTTTGATAAAAAAATTTAAAATATAGATAGTGATTTCAGGAGGTGAAAGTCTTGACCGCAAAAGAAAGAAAAAAGGAAGCGGTTGCACTGATCCAAAAACTCGAGAAAAGGGGTTGGTCTGCGCGTACGATCGCAGAAGAAATCGGTTGTGATCGTACCTCAGTCCATCGCTGGCGGGACAGGAATGACGTTGGGCCCCTGTCTCCGTCTTTGACGCTTCTTCGGCAATTGGAAAAAACTGGCGCTCTAGCCAAAAGACGCATTGGTCTAACAGTATCGGAGCCGCTAGTGGTCGAGATTCGCCTCTCGCCAGAGCTGACAACACTGATTGAACGATTGTTGAGCCACCGCAATGGTGATAGCGCCAGCTCTTCCTAAAGGAGCATCACGTTTCCAGATTGCGACTCAACGGCACTGCTTCCCTCAAGACTGAGGTTTGGGGGAAGCAGATTTTTCTTATAATGAATGGCACATATTCGGTGCGGACCGAGTTTTTGTTTGTATCCGCGTTTGTGAAAAATGATCAAAGTCAGTCAACTTGAGGGTGGGACGATTGTCACGGTTGAGGGCAAGTATTTGCGTGTTCAGAAAACCGCCCTGTCACACGTCGGGCGGGGAAAGGCGACCTGTGAAGTCAATTTTCGTGATATTGTCACTGGCCAGCCGCTAAACCGCAACTTTAAGTCCGACGACGAGCTGGAAGAAGCCGAGGTCGAGCGGCAACAACTCCGCTACGCCTACCGAAAGGGCGAAATACTCTTTCTGTTCGACCCGAAGAATCAGAAGCTCGAATTCGCCAATCCGCTCGGCAAGCGGGCTGATTTCATGAAGAAGGATATGAAAGTAGACGGAGTCTTCATTGATGAAAAACTTATCGCGATTGAACTACCGATTAAGGCAACCTACGAGGTGGTCGAAGCGCCACCCGGAACCAAAGGCAACACCGCTCAGGGTGGTACCAAAGTGGTAAAACTCGACTCCGGCGCCGAGGTCAAGACGCCGCTGTTCGTCAATCAGGGCGATCAAATCATCGTCAATACCGAGACGGGCGAGTACGTTAGTCGGGCGTAGCAGGTAAGTTTTTAAATAAAAAAAGAACGCCGCAACCAACGAACTAGTTGCGGCGGTATGTTTCGTGCGAGGACGAGGGGTGATCAAGCGGCAATCTCCAGGAGAGTTTCACTCCAGCAGATTTTCTCAATTTGGGGCGCGAGATCCAAGAGTAGCGAAGCAATGGTGCGAGTCGGGTCACCGCCGAGATTATCGCCAAGCATTGTCAAAATCCACTCTTCAATCTTGCGGCTCCGGATCCACAAATCAAGGTTGTGAGTCTGTTCGAGTTTGAATCCCTTGGAGACTGAAACAGAATCGTAACCTTCATTACAGGAATAATCCCCGACAACTCGTACTGAGAGCTGGCATTCGATGAACGAGTCTAGCGCACTGGCACCGTTGACACGGACGAACGTTACCGTTGCCGTAGCCTCAGCCCGTATTCTGTCTGGCGAACCTTTCCAGCTTTGTGAACTCGTTGCTGTCTTTGGAGTGCCTCGAGTCAATGTTACTGACATCATTTCCACCTCCTTTCGAGCTGCTACGATCCATTGTATCAAATTAATAAGCGTTGTTTTAGAGCTCGAAAATATCGGTGGTATACTGAATAGACGACCACGCGACTCATTTTCATATGATCGACGAGATTAAGGCAAAGCTCGACCTAGTCGAGCTGATTGGCGAACAGGTAAAGCTCCAACGAGTCGGGGCGCAGTTTCGCGGCCTCTGTCCTTTTCATCACGATCGGAATCCTTCTTTTTACGTTACGCCCGAACGGCAGTTCTGGATTTGTTTTGGCTGTGGCCGCAAGGGTGACTTGATCAATTTTGTGATGGAGCGGGAGGGGCTGGAGTTCAAGGATGCGCTGAAGGTGTTGGCTGAGCGGGCCGGCGTCGAGTGGCGCGAGGGCGGCTCAGCCAAGGAACGAAACCTTATCCTCGAGTTGAATCGCGTTGCGACAAAATTTTTTAAGGATCAGCTGGCGCCGGCCGCCCACGCCCGTAACTATCTCCTCAAGCGCGGCCTGACCGAACAAACCCTAAATTATTTTGATATTGGTTATGCACCGCCTCAGAACGAGCTGCGTGATTATCTTTTTAGTCTCGGCTATGAGCTCAAGGACTGTGTCGCTGCTGGTCTCCTGTCTTATCACCGCGAGGATCGTTTTCGCGGCCGGATTATGTTCCCGCTCTTCGACCATACCGGCAAGTGTGCTGGTTTCACTGGCCGAGTTTTTCCCGACCAAGACGACACCGCCAAGTACCTGAATACGCCCGAAACTGAGGCCTATCGGAAATCGCACCTTCTTTACGGTCTTTCTCACGCCGCCCCGGCGATTAAGGAGCGGGGTGAGGTGGTGGTGGTTGAGGGGCAGATGGATTTTCTACTCGCCTGGCAGCATGGCCTCAATAATGTCGTGGCTATTTCTGGCACGGCTTTTACCGAAGATCAGCTCCGACTCTTAAAGCGTCACACTAAGCGTCTGGCTTTCGCCCTCGACGAAGATGAGGCCGGGCTGAAGGCAACCTTGAAATCAACGCCGCTGGCGCTGGCGCTTGGCTTTGAGGTGCGGAAGCTCGTCTTCCCGACCGGAAAAGATCTTGGTGAGTTTCTCCCGACCGGAAAACTTGAAGCGCTTGAAACCGTGCCACTGCTCGACTACCTCTTCGTCTACGCGCAGCAGCACCATGACCTGACCACGCCGGAAGGGAAGCGCAAATTGCTTGACCTGATCCTGCCACAACTAAAGGCACTCGACGCCGTTCGGGTTCAGGCCGGTTTAACGAAATTAGCCGCCGCCACCAGAATTCGCGAGGATCTCCTGATGGCCGAACTCGCCAAGACACCAACCCCAGCCGTTTCCGCGCGGGCCAGTAGCAGCGGCGTAGTCACGCCACGCCCCGCCGTCATCTTCGCCGACAAGTACGGCACGATCGGCGATCATTTCATTGCTACCGCGGTCGCACTCGGTCGCGAAGATTTATTCGAACAGTTGACCGATGAACTGGCGAACTGGCGTGAGCTGGTTGAAAAGCTCCGCTCGAATCAGCCGGACGATGAAGTGGAATTAATCCGCCTGCGGGCGCACCATGAGCGTGAACACCACCCCAATCTTGAAGAGGAGCTAACCTTCCTGATCTGCGAATTGCGGAAAGAGCACCTCCGACGGAAGATTGAGATACTCCGAGCCGAGCTCGAGCAAGGTGAAGATGTTGATAATCGTTTAGCCGAGGTCCGACGGTATACTGAGACACTCAACGCCTTAGAACAAGCAACCATCCATGCCTAAAAAGAAACCAACGACCAGCCGTAAGGTAGCCGCTAAGGTCAAGAAAATTCCGGTTAAGCGCGTCAAACGGATGCGTCCGACTGGTGCCCTTAAACGCGCGATCGAGGACTCGAAGTTAAAGCCACACGGTCGTAAAGTTAGCGTGGTTTCTGACGCCAAGATTCAGGAGTTGATCGGGAGGGGTAAGCTCAAGGGTTTCGTTACCGAGGCTGAGATCATTCATCTCTTCCCGATAATTGAGCAGGATATTGAGCTGCTCGAGGCGATTGCCGAGCGGCTTGAAACTGCCGGGATCGCCCTCAAGAGCAGCGGTGAGCTCTGGAACATGAAGGAGGAGCTGAACGAAGATGGGCTCCGCTACAAGCTAAACGAACGCGAGCTGCCGGACAGCGTTCAGAAGTATTTACTTGAGATTGGTAAGCACCGCCTCCTGACCCGCGACGAGGAGATCCAAATTTCTCGGAAATCAGCTGAGGGTGACTTCGAGGCGCGCGAGCGTTTAATTAAAGCCAATCTCCGCCTGGTTGTCAGTATCGCCAAGAAGTACTACGAGCGTTCGAAGCACCTGTCCTTCCTCGATCTGATTCAGGAAGGGAACACCGGCCTAGCTAAAGCGGTCGACCGCTTCGACTGGCGCCGCGGCTTCAAGTTTTCAACTTACGCCACTTGGTGGATTCGCCAGGCGATTACTCGGGCGATGGCTGACTACGCTCGAACCGTTCGGTTGCCGGTTCACATCATCGAGGAGCTCTATCGAATGAACAAAGTCCGAAAACTTTTAAGCGAGCAGATGGGTCGTGATCCAACGCCAGAGGAGCTGGCGGCTGAGTCAGGTATTCCGGCCCGCAAGGTTCAGCGGCTATTGAAACTAACTCAGGACGTCGTTTCACTCGAAACACCGATTGGCGACGGCGACACCTTACTCGAAGAGCTGGTCAAGGATGAGGATCAGCCGACGCCAGAGCAGGAGGCCGGTCTGCGCATCCTCCGCGATAAGTTAAAGATTATTATCGACGATTTACCCGAGCGAGAGAAACAGATCATCTCGCTTCGTTATGGCCTCAACGATGGTACCATGCACACCCTCGGCGAGGTCGGCAAGATGTTCGGTATCACCCGCGAACGCGTCCGCCAACTCGAGATCAAAGCCCTCAATCGCCTCAAAAACCACCCGATGATCCAAAAGATCAAGGAGTGAACTATAATGGTGTTAATGCGAACGGCAACTGAACAACAAAAACCAACGCGCTTAACGCTCCGGAAGAACTGGCGGGTCTGGCAGAAACTCGCGGGGGTTTGGCGTGCGAAACACTTGACCGATCCGGTGAAATGGCAGCGGCGGGTTCGGGCTGAGCGCGCCTGATGTTTACGCTTGATACCAATGCGCTCATCTACTATCTTGCCGGCCGAACATCCCTCATTGCTTTCATCGCCGAACGTCGCGAGGCGCTCTTTTTCGTGCCGACGGTCGTAGTTGCCGAGTTCCTCTCCTATCCGGCACTTGATCGAACAACTGAGCGACTTTTCGAACAATTTCTTAATGATGTTGTGATCGTAAATCTCGATCTTACGATCGCGAAGCGGGCAAGCAGCTTACGGCGGACATACCGATTGAAGACGATTGATGCGATTGTCGCCGCCTCAGCGCTAGAAACCAGTACCGCCCTCGTTACCTACAACGCTCATGATTTCAAGAAGATTCGTGAGCTCAATATCATCGCTCCCTAGCGGGGGTACAATGGAAATACCATGCTCTACCGTAAGCACCGGCCTCGAAGCTTTGACGAGGTGGTTGGCCAGGATGTGATCGTCCGCATCCTCAAGAACTTTCTCAAGCAGCGTGACCGCCTGCCGCAGGGCTATCTCTTTGCTGGTCAGCGGGGGACGGGTAAGACGACGACGGCGCGAATTTTTGCAAAGGTGTTGAACTGCCTCGCCGACGGCGATGAACCCTGTGGCACTTGCCGAAACTGCGAAGCTCTCAGCACCAATCAGTTTATGGATTTAATCGAGATCGACGCCGCCTCTAATCGCGGCATCGACGAGATCCGCAATTTGAAAGAGCATATCGGCTTTCGTCCAATTCAGGGGAAGTACAAGGTCTTTATTCTCGATGAGGCGCATCAGCTGACTGAGCCGGCCTGGAACGCGCTCCTTAAAACACTCGAGGAGCCGCCGCCGGGTGTCATCTTCATCCTGGCGACGACCGAACCAGAGAAAATCCCGACAACGATTCTGTCGCGAGTTCAACGTTTCGACTTCCGTCGAATCGGCAATCGTGAAATTATCGAAAAATTAAAGCGAGTCGCCGCCGTCGAGGGCGCTCAGATCGACGAAGCCGCCCTGACCCTGATCGCCGATGAATCGCAGGGTTCAATGCGTGACGCGGAAACGCTGTTTGAAAAATTAGCTCTATCATCCTTGCCCGCCGAAGCTTCAGCGAAGGCGGGGGAAAAGGGAACAATTACTGAGCAGCTGGTCGAGGAGTTCCTCGGCAAGGTTAGCCATCACCACGTCTTGAGTTTTCTTGCGCTCGTGCTGGAAAAGAAGCTTGAAGAAGCCCTCAATGCCGTCCATAAAATCTACGAGGAGGGCTTCGATTTGCATATCTTCAACCGGAGCGTTATTAAGTCCCTGCGCGAATTACTACTCCTGAAAATTCATCCGGCCTGGAAAACACAGCTCGAACGCGACTACACCCCCGAGCTGCTCGAGAAGATGCATGCCCTCGTCGCTGCCACTACCGCCGACGAGCTCAAGCGCGCCCTCAAAACCTTCTACGAAGCTGACGCCCTCCTTCGTCGCGAACCGCCGGTGCCGACCCTGCCGATTGAGTTGGCGATTGCGGAGCTAATCACAACATCTGAGTAACATCGGGTAACACGAATGGGGTAGGGAGCCGCCACTCCTTGCCCCTTACAATTTGCGCGATAATAAGGAAGATATAAATTTGGGGGGTCGTCTAACGGTAGGACAGTAGCCTTTGAAGCTATTTATCCTGGTTCGAGTCCAGGCCCCCCAGCGAACAAGACGAAACTAGCAAACTCCGCTCTCATTGGTTACGTTTTAGGTTCTAACCTGGGTCGGGAAAAGGCCCCCACCAGCGGGTATTTGCATATTGTATATTTTGTTGCATACTATAGGTAGCCGTATCTATAACCCCCCCAAGGAGGAAAAGTCATGGACGACCATGCTGCTCTACGCAATAAATGGGTAGAGTTCTACCGCAAAGTCTTCGGCCTCGAAAAGGACTTCTCGAACCTGACGATCCCCGAACGTCAACCAGGCTTCGACCGTCTCCTCATCATCGCCGAGGGGATGACGCCGAATCGCCTGTAC
>OBEQ010554590.1_pt1 | contig 28562 bp, 2 predicted proteins | sample 1670901 | NCBI WGS metagenome assembly OBEQ01 (sample SAMEA104232315, study PRJEB22302) | groundwater metagenome | biome: forest; feature: aquifer; material: groundwater | place: USA | collected 2011-08-07 | depth 5.4 m
AAAAGTTTTTCGGCTTCTTTCTGGGCTTTTTGCTCCGTCAAATCCCATTTGATCCATTTAGCAAACGGGATAATACCCACCAATGAGGATGTGACAGCGCCGCCAAAAATGGCATAGATGTAATACTGTAAAACAATTCCATGGGAGGTCAGAAAGGAGTCCAGCGCCCCGTACCAATACTGGAAAATAAACTGATTGAAGAAAACCGCAACACTGATAAAGGCGACCGCATTCCACTTATTTTGTTTAATTTTTTCCCAAAAGGACATTCTCATTTCAGAGCGCTGAGACTCAGAAACGGGCAGCTTGGCCATCATGTCTTCGCGAAGCTTGGAGCCGCTTTCCAGGGAATAATAATTGGGTTTATTGCCGTCCGGATCATGGATCAAAAGAAACTCGTCGTCTACGACTTCAAATAATTTTTCCGGCGCTGTATTTCCCAGGAAATGCCTTTCCTGCAAAATCTGCGGCCGAGGATCATCCAAGTCCATTTTATAAAGAGACACTTCCTGATAGGCAAACCCATCTTCATGGACCTGGCTCACCACAATCAGCCTTAAAGATTTTCGCTGGCTTAAATAAAGACCCAGCAACTGGATTCCCGGATATTCCAGAAAAGGAACTTTTTCAACGCCACCCTCTTTGGGAAGCTCAAAGAGATCGAGCTTATCTTTTGATTTATTATGCAACACCATGAAATGAGGTCCCATGGCGGGATCTATGATTTCAGCAAAAATTTCATCGCGGATATCCACCGGCAGGATTTTTCTTATATCGTCTTCTTTCAGCCCCCGGCTTTTTAGCATAAGGGAAAGACCGTTCTGGCTAACAAAAGACTCCTTGTAACGGAATCTCATTTTTGAAACTTCAGAGCTTGTTGTATTCCTTTCCTGCTTTTGTTGGACAATCCGGCCTTTTGAATCCTGAAAAGCCCCTTTAGCTCTTCCGAATAAATCAGATGCCTGCGTCCATTTCCCCGCAAGCGCAGCCTTTGTCGCCTCGATCAAAAAGCGTTTTCCGTTTTTACGGCTGCGTAATTCAGAACGTTCTTTGCCGAACGTTTTTTTGATACTTTTATAAATATCACTTCCTTTATTTAAGATATACCGCAAACTGCCCGACAGAGCGGCAGGATTGTCAATCGCCTTTTGCTCAAAAACCGAAATAGGTACAAGCAGAAGCTCATCGCTTTCGGTGCGATTGAATTTTTTCGAAACTTGTCGAAACTCTTCATCATCAAGGTCGTATGCAAAGACCGTGGTAAATTCATTGTTTTGGCCTTCTTCGATTTCGTATGAACGCTTGATTTGATTGATCCTTGAAACAAGGCGCAGCTTTTTAGGGTCCATGCGAATTCCGATTTCCTCTTCACCTTCACGCAAAACACCTTCTTCTGGAGTTTCCTTAGGCTTCAAATGACCGCTCACACTCACTTGTAATTTACCCGCCGAAGATTTTTTCTCGCTGCTTCTGAGCTGCAGTAAGATTTTGCCTTGATAAAAAACATAAGCATGAGACGTGGCATGCCACAAGCCCTGTTGATGCGCGATATTTTTCGCCGCAGAACCGCCGGTAAACCGCCCTCTTGCATTCGTAAGTGCAACAGATTCATTTTCCAAACTGCCGGGCTTGTATCTCCCGCCTGTCAAACGGACAACGCCTTCAGCATTTCTCCAAATATCCAGATCCGACCTCAGCTCGGAACGCTTAAAAATTTGTTCGAGCGTAGAAGCGGCCCCCTGTAAATTCCTGGTGTCTATTTGGGCAAAAACAGGGCTGGCGCCCGGAATTTGATAAGAAATAAAAATTTGATTCGGGTAAGGTGCCGTGCTTGCATAAAAAGATTTAAAACCATATTTTGGATCTGCGGCAATCTGATTTAGTTTTGCAGCCAAATCACTCTCGGAACTAAATTCGATACGCCCGAAAACCGGACTTTCCAGCGCATTGGTTTCAACTGCCAATATGTCCAAAAGCCCGCTTTCTTTCAACCCCCATAAAGCAATTTGAACGCCCTGCTTGAAATGCTCTGCGTTTTCCCCTCCCATGCTGGCTTCCGACTTCAGTTGTTTGATACGATCTGGAACGCCAAAGATAAGACCATGATTTCCACCGACAAGCGCGAGAACTTTTTTCCGCCCAGGATATTTTTCGAGCTCTTCCCTAACAACTTGACTTGTGATCTCATTTCTCACATGCCTCACTGTTTCTGTCACTTTTTGAATAAGTTCTCCGTAAGCATTTTGCTCGGCGGAAGTTTTTAAACGGCCGGCTTGTTCTATCACGGCTTTTTTTACTTCATCTGGCGAATATCCAAGAAAAGAAAATTTGTCCATCAGAAGGGCCATGGCGGTTCTCATAGAATGCCCTTTGCTGGCCATAGAACTAAACGTATACGCGAGATCTTGAAAATAAAGCGCGGCCGTGACCTCTTCCGGTGAAATTCCCAACTTTTGGGCAACTAGCGGCGGCAGGCGTTTGTCAAAAGTATTGGGAAGTGGGTTGATCAGCGGCAATGTTTTTCCTTCCGCTTTCAAAATGTCCACGATCTTCAGCAGGACCTGTATGTCGATCTGGACCTTAAAATGTTTATGCTCCTCAATGCGCGCCGGATCGATCAGCCCTTCTAAAAACACCACCCATTCTTCAGGCTTTGCGAGAATATCCTTACTGAGCTTCAGGATTTCCTGGGCGGCGACAGGCGCACCGTGCAAACCGGCAATGACTTCAACTTGATAGCCATTCCAATCCGGAACGGTTTCATGATAAGCAGATTTTTCTTTCAGCATCTGGACTTGCGCCGTAAGCGGCATGCGGGGCAATATTTCGCGGTAAAAACGGACAAGCTCCTGATAATCCCGCTCAACCCGGACCGCCGAACGCTCTTGCTTTCCAGCAGAAACTGCCGCAGGAGTTTCAACGGATGGCTTTGCAGGACTTACCGCAGTGCTCACATTTGATTGCTCGGTGATTTTGTTTTCGTTTAGAAATTTTTCTGCGATTGGCGAAAGCTCATCCCAGGACCCGGTCCTGGCTTCTTTTGCAAATACCGCGATAAAAGCAGCCGCGCGCTCATAGGCGTTGTAGCGTCCCTGACTTGATACCGCAATTTTTTCACCGAGTTCGCGTGCTATCCCGCCAAGAATAGTACCTTGATCATAATTGAGCGTGTTTTCCGGAAATGGATAGGCTTGAATTTTCCGGCTCCAGTTTTCTCCCGGTTCCCGGGCCATTTTTCGGCCTTCTTCGTAAATCCATCTGTAAACGGTTTCACCCATTCTTCCGAACGGGCCATGCCATTTTGTTATGTCCTCGCCCAAGTCATGTGCAAACCACTCAGCCATGATCATTTCCATAGCGCGGGCAATTTTATCCCCCGAAAGATTTCTGGATTTTGGGGATTTCTCATCAAAAACAGAACCCGCATAAGGTAAAAGTATTTCTGTATACTCATGCGCAAGATCACCTGCCAGGCTTGCCTGCGACCTTGTTTTTCCCCGCGGATCAGTATTGGATGCCCCGATATAAGCCGTCATACCATTAAAGTTCAAAACAAAAGCAGTATTTTTGAGAGGATCTTGAAGGGCATCTGCAAACATCTTGAAAAAAGACTTTCCCGATTGGGCCGTAAATGATGACTCCAAAGAAATCCCCATGGCCGGAGCCCAACGCTTGATAATTTCAAAAATAAATCCTAAAGAGCCGGGACCGGTGATCTGAAGCCAGCTTGTTTTTAAATCTTGCCTGCCCGTCATATTAAAGGCATTCAGAGTACGATCAATGACCTCTCCAGCCATTTTCATCTGCTGTTCAGTAAACCGGTCTGCCTCATGAATGCGAGGCATGGAGGGATAAAGATATTTTTGTTGGGCACCTGCCAAGTGACTTCCTATCTTTTCCTGTGCCGACTGCAGCCGCATTTTAAACTCACTCTCATTCTCGGCATATTGAAGATCCTGAATGGCTTTTGTAAGGTCCAGAGGATAAAAAGAAGACAAATCTGCAGGACGTGTCCATCCCTTGGCTTGAAGTTCACGTATCAGACGTTCAATGGCTTGGGCATCCATCGCGACTCCCAAAGCCCGGGCAAAAAGACTCAATCTCTGTTTTAAAAAATCATCAGCCGCATCACGAAAGATAAATAAATCGGCAGCCGGGATGGCGTATGCTTTTTCACCGAATCCATTACCCGCAAGAAAAGTACGCAATGAATTGTCCCAATCCTCAAAAGGTTCGGGCAGTTTGGAAAAATAGAAAGCCGCAACAATTTCAAGGACTTTCGGAGATTGGCCGAGGAGTGCGCTCTGCCGCAAAAAAACCGTCAATTCCTGAGCATTGGCAAAGCCTTTTTCAGCCGCTTGTTTTTTTATCTCCCTGGCAATCTTTGAACTTTTACCGCCCACTCCGGCTTTTTTGACTACTTGGGTTATTTCATCCACAGATGCAGTGTGCAGATCCAGAGGCTCAGGATTTTCCGTGCGAAACTCGGACCGCTCCTGCTGCTCTCCAGGCATAAAGACAGAATCGAGTCGCTCTTGATAAATCTGATCTGTTTCCGATTTTCGGGTTGGGTCTTCGTCTTCCAGAAATTTTCTTGCTTTTATTAAGGCTTCCAACTTCGCTTCCGCAGCTGAATAATTTTCTTTGGCTCTTTCAGCCACTTTCACGGTCATGATTCCAAAAACATATCCCACCGCGCCCAAAGCACAAATTTGCATCACAGCATCTTGCAAAGCATTCGGAGCGGCCATAGCCATAAAAGTAATTATTGCCGCAAAGCCAAGGGCAAGAGAAACTCCAAATGAAATCTCCAGGAATTCCGCACGGTTATAACGCGTTTTTGCGCTCTCGGTTTCCTGGGATTGAAGCCTGATCAATTCATCAACATGCTCCAGACTGACATCGATATCTTGTTCGGGCTCTTTATTTTGCTCACTTTCACTGAGCTCCATATCATAATCTTCCCGTATCTCCGCTCGCACACGCAAGGAAGATATTTTCTGATTAATCAGGCGAGCGATTGTCTGCGCCTGTTTTTTAGAAACATAAATTCGGCCGTGCTCATTAAAAATTTCCTCAACCCGCCGGCGCGTCAATTTGCTTCCGTCACGAATCCCCATTGAAAAACCCCTCACAAGATTGTCGCGGGATTCTAAGTAACGGACCGTCTTTGATACAACACTGTCTAGCATTGGCCCCATCCACTCTCCGTTCGGCCGGTCCGGCAAAATCGTTTCCTTTAAAGACCGGGAAGGGCCGGAAAGTTGCGGCAAAGCACCGTTTTGAGCAGCTTCTTCTTCTGTTGCAACCGCTAAACCGGCTCTATCTGTTGCCGCCTGCAAAATAGACCGTATTTCTGCAATTTCCTCTTTCCTGATACCATAAATCTGCCGGACCTTTTCGACACGGTCCAAATTTTCAAGCTGCCTGGGCCAGTGATTGGCCGCATTCCTGTAAAGCTGCCGCACATAAGCCGCGTTAGTCCTTCCGCCTGAATGATTCAGCTCAAAAAGGTATGAAAGCCGCGAAAGTGCGCCGACCAAATAATAGGAAAGAATTACGGCCCTTCTGTCTTGAGGATCAGGAATACGGTGCTTAATTTCATTAAAGAAGTAAACGGCAAAGAGCTGGTCATAAACCGCTCTGTTTTGGGCGAGCAAATTATTCTGGTAATATTGGATCCTGTTTTTTAACAGTGACTTTGTGCGCTGTTCCGGCGGATAATTTCTTATATCTTTACGCGCCAAACTTTCTGCAAATTGGGCAAGGTATTCCCGGTGCAGCTGGACCTCAACCAATGGAACAAGACCGAGAAAAAGATCCGAACTCGTTTTAAAGGGCCTTTGGCCGGAAGCCTTTCCGAAAGTCCATATTTTCCACAAATAGTTCCAAAGTTTTTGCCGCCTTTGCCATTTCGAGGTCAAGGCTTTGAAATAATTCGGATTCTGACCCGCCACTTCCGTCAGCATCGCAAGAATTGCTGTCCGCAAATCCAAATCAATATGATGCTGTTCGGTTTCTCTCAAAAGACCAAGCGCACCCTTGGCAAAACGCGCATACCTCATCTTTTCATGCGTGCCGGTTAGCAAAATCTTGCGGGCTTGCCAAAGCAGGATCTTTTTCATGGCTTTGCGCCAAAAGGTTTGGGGATAATCGTGTCCTTCGACCGGCAAATCATGGCTGAGACGTTCCATTTCCCGGAAAGTCCTGTTGAAATCCTGGCGGCTTAAATAACGGGCCTTGGGTGTAACACCCATAACAAAATTGACAAAAAGTTCGCGGTAAAATGCCTTTTCCTTGTTCTCAAGATAAGTCCGGTAACGGCGAGCCATCGGCTTGAAGACAAAATGGATAAGAAAAAATCCCAAAACAACGTCGAGAATATCCACATTTGTCTTTTTAAAGGGTAAAATTGTGAACTGTCTCAAGGAGCTTAAATAATCTTCAACACCCAGCCATACGCGGATTTGAGCCAGGACAGTCCCCAGAAACAGTGGAAGGAAAATCCCTCTCAGCAGTCCGTAAAGAGCCGTGGCCCCAATAAGCGCACTGATTCGCAAATACCAGCGCCGAAGGGTACGGGGAGCCATGCCGGGAACATAGGATTCATGAAAAATTTTCGGAATTGAGACTTGTGCGCTCAGATATTTCTTTAAGATTTTGTGGCTGGCATCCTCCATAAGCGTGATGGCATTCTGCTGGATCTTGAGGATTTCCGGGTCGGCATCCGGAGCTGAGGGGTCAACCATCTTCATGGGCTTCCACTCATCCGTTTCAAGCAAGTGCTGATAGACGAATTGCTGAACAATTTTTTCAATAAAAAATTCTTTTGAAATAACGGGATCAAAAAATTTGCGCCGCGCCAGCGCCCCCTCCAAGCCGTACAGTTCTTCATTATTATCAATAAAGTCCCGTTTTACACCCCCTGCACTTTGACCGTAGAATTGGCGCCATTCCCCGGCCTCTTCATAACCACGCACCGCGCGGGCAAGCTCTTGCAAAAAAAGCGTCTCGAACTCTTTGAGCAGCTTGCGGTCAAGGCCCTTGACCAAGTCTTCATATTTGGCCGCCGTAAAATCAAGCTTTGACAAAAAAGGCTCCATGCGCAGCTCAAAACGTCCAGCGGAGTTCAAAACTTCAGGTTTTGAACTGGCTTCCCGTGCCGAAAATATTGATTTCCGGCGTTTGAAATCGGTTTGCTGTACCAACGCATTGGCGTTGGTGCGCAGCTCGGAGCGGCCGGACTTTCCAGGTGCGAAACGGCGTGATTCCAATGAATCACGCACTGTAGGCGTTCGAGATCCTTGTCGGATCTCGGAACGGCCCTGAACGAAAACATTGACACCGCGCGGTCCACCATATGCGAACCAGGCTTTGCCTTCAGAACTTTTCCCCAGATAAACTATTTCGACATTCCTTTTTCGCGAAAAGCTGTTCCCAACAACAAGCCTCTGACCTCTTTTCACCGTAGTAGAGAACTGCATCAAAGTATCTTTGTCAGGATGAGAAAGGAGGCTCCTTCCCAGATTTTTCTGTCTTTCAACCTGCTGAGTATAATCTTCAAAATTATGGACCGCGAATCGCGAAGTGCTTATTTGAAGTAAAACCTCCTCCGCGCTTACTTTAACCACTTCGATTTCCACATACCCAGCCGAGCCTCTTTGCACACGAAACTCCTCCCCATTTGAAATCTCAAGACTCCCCCATGTCGGATACCTGGCTGGTGATGGGAACCATGTTTTTATCCTGAGCTCTTCCATTTCTTTTTCTGCACCGGCGAATAGTTTCTGATAAACCGCCTTGTCGTTATTTTTCTCCAGCATCTCTGAATAAACAGATAAAAACTGGTTCTGCAATTTCCTGAACTGAGCAAGGGCCCTTGGCCTGATTTCTTGATAGAGATAATCCATCCCTACGGTCACCAGCGCATCGTTCTGCCTGGCCATCAGCCATTCCATCAATAAATCATCCGTTGGATTGCCTCCCAGTTCGACTTCCACCCTATTTTCAGCCTCTATCTCAGAAACAGCAAAGCTGTCTTTCACCTTGCCAAGGCTTTCATAACTTTGCGACGAAGGGCGTATGCCTTCAAAAAATTGCTTCAGGATTTCAATAGCTTCCTTATCCAGATAGTCCTCAAGCAACAAAGGAAAAACAAACGGCAAGAAAAACCGTTTTTTGAAATATCCTATACTTGCATTTTGAAAGTATTCTTTGATAATCATGCCCACTGCCGACCGATGGGCAAGTTCTTCACGCACGATCTTAAGAAAATCTTTTTCAAACAGGGTCGCATCACTATAAGTATGGAGCCATGCAGCGGTGGCCAGCACAAGCAAAGCATCATCGGCAGACTCAAGAAGAGGCCCTTCGTTTAACTGCACAAAATCTTTTTGGATCAAATACTCAAACTCGCGCTTCACTTCCAGTGCTTTTTCATTGCTCATGCGTACAACTTTCAAGAGTGAGCTTGCCGCGCCTTCCGGGCTTTCCTCGGCCCTGTCTTGAAGATACTCCAAAAATTCCTGATACTGCGAAGAAGTCATTTCGTAATCAGCTATTTCTCCAGCCTTTGGCTTGGACAATTTGAGCTGAATGGCCGCGTAGATATCCGTAGGAAAAACAATGATTTTGTCGTCCAACTTTTTGAAGAATGGCTCTAAATTCTTTAACGAGCGCAGCTCGGAACGGCGGTCAAAATAATGCAACATCGCTGGCACAGACTTAATAGCTTCCACGGTTTTAGGCGGTCCCAAAATTTTAAGAACCGCTTTATTTTCTCGCTCTGAAATCAATTGAATAGAAAAAGCTGATTTCCAACTTTCCCGCGTATCATAGGCTACAAGCGCTTCACCATTCAGCGGCAGTTTGCCGCAGAAAAGATTACCTTTTTTCTTGCGCTTCTGTTTCTGCTCTTCTATTTTTTCACTGATCAAGACTTTCCACAGCCCCTGATCACGGGCTTTTGTCCACTCATGTTCCGGAACAAAAATGATAGGTTCAGGCGTCTGAATCATAAAAGCATGCGCCCCGACAGCTTTAGGCTCCCGCACTTCATCCGGCGTAATACGCTTGCGGCTCAAACCCATTTGAAATGTAAGTGGTTTAAATCCCGGAATTTCAATGTCAGATTCATAAGAAAGTTCGATCTGTTTTTCTGCATTGCCATTCTCAAGTATTTTGAAGGTAGGAATAAAAGTTTGCACTGCAGGAGCACTTGCGTTTACCGGTATTCTTTCCTCAACACGTATTTCAATTCCGGGATTTGAAGAAGCGAGATAAACTTTCCACGCTTCCCCGATTCTTGGCAGGACCTTATAAAAACTTCCTTCTCGCCATGTAAGCGCGGCCTTTAAAGCACCTGTAAGTTCCCACATCCCGTCTTCAGAACCCCACATATCATTTTGCGCCCACGCCTGAATCAGTGCGGGCGAAAAACGGACCCGCTTTACTTGCTGCTGATTAAAATAAGACAAAAGCTCCTTGGCCCCTCTGTCATCTAAAGGAAAATTCTTCTCCTCCAAATTCGGGCCTGATGTCCATCTCACTTTTCTTCCGGTGACATCCAGAATTACATCACCATTTGCCGGATGCTTTGCCAGCTGCTCAAGAATAGTTTTGGAAAGATGTATCCTCATGCCTTGATGCTTATCTTCATCCGCAACCTTTTGACTATCGTTTCGCAGCTCAAAACGTCCAGTTTTGAGCGGTTTTTTCTGTCCCGGCTCATCGGAGCCGGGGCGCAGCTCGAACCGTCCTTTGCGGATCAATTTAAAAGCTCTCTCGATAACTTCTTCCTGCTGATGATTTTTTCCATCGGCGCTATAAAAAACCGGAGTGTACTTAAGCCGCAACTCATTAATCTCAACGTGGCCTGTCTCTTTATTTTTAAGTAAATTTTTATGTGCGGAAGCAATAATGCCTCGAATGACTTTATCTTCTAAAGCTCCATTTTTAAATTGATCAAAATCCCTTAAGGCCATGATCAGATCTTCCGCAGAGAAAAAGACAGTCTCCATTTTCAAATCTTTGAGAAAAACAATCAGACCTTCTCTCGTAGGCGGATAATTTTCCGGATGAAGCACTGCGGCTTCTTCAACCGCCGGATTTTCTTCATCGCCGACACTTGACTCATCCGCCTCAGCGGCTTTCGCGCGGGCTTCTTTGTTCATATAGACGCCTATTTCTTTGGGCGCCTCAATGCCTAGCCGGACCCTGCCTTTTGTCATTTCAACAAGAAACATAGTTACTTTCGCTTGTGGATTCATGGTTGATCGCAGAAAAACTTTTTCATTCGGCCTAAGTCCCAACACAAGCGCCCCCACACCTTCTTTTCTTTCCTCTTTTGGCTCTGCAAGGTTCTTTTGAATAAGCACTTCAAAAAAAGATTCGTAATCGTCTGTACTTGCCGGCCGGCCATGCGTTTTTTCAAATAATTTCCTCAGCAATTCTTCTCTATAAATCAGCCATTCTTGCGGGGCCTTAATTCTGATCTTGGCATTTCCGTAGTGGGTATCAGCCAGTTGAACGGCAATGTCTTTAGCGATGAGGAGCTCTTCGCCGAATCTTACTCTCATGACTTTGAGGCGCATTTCGGCCCTTGAAGCGGATGATTCTTGTGTCACACCAGTAACGCTGAGAACTTCCGGCACCGGCCGGGCGGAATATTGAATATTTTGGCCCAAATAATCCAAATCCTTTGCAAAAATAATGCTTCCGTGGCCAAGCAGATTGACCGCAAAGTTTGTTTTGGTCTCATCATGCCCGATCAGGCGCAAGACTTCTTCGACTTCTTCAAGCGAGCCGCACGGAATGAGTTCATCCGTAAAAGGCGCATCTTCAATATAAACATGGGAATGCAAAATATAATTCACGTTCGCGAGCTTATTGAAGAAGCGGACCTGTGTCGGCGTATCCACGCTAGGCTTGTAATCTCCGTAATATTCAACCCTTCGCTCGTTAAATGAATCCTTTTTGATCGCCACAAATCCATTTTCATCGATATTGCGCTTGTCTATATTTCTTTGGGAAATAAAAATAAGATTTTCATGTTCAGGGGCCGAAGACAAATGCGAAGCCCTAAAAGACGCATTCCCCAAAAACCGGTTTACGCCTTCTGCCGGATGAATCAAATCGTGAAACCGTTCGCCGTAGCGCTGGACAATTTCAAGATAGCGGCGGAATTCTTCATTGGCCGGGACTTGAATGGTCTGGCCCACTGAAGAAGTCCCCTGCCGGGTAAATTTTTGAAGCGCTTCCAATCGGGCCATGATCTTTTCAACAAGTTCTTTTGGATCAGAGGTGTCTGCATATTGATTTGAAAGCGGGTCGAACAACTTCATTCGGAGTTTTTCTTTTCCGGAAAGCTCCACAAATAAATTACTTCGAATGCCCAAGGCCTTATTGATCAATTGCTGAAAAGAATATTCCCCGCTGCGATTGTCCATGACCGGAATAAATGTTTTATGCGGATGACGCTTTTTAATTTCAGACGAGAGGTCCTTGCCCGGCGCATCCACGGCCCACAGAATGACCTCATATTCTCCCAGATCATTTAGAATTTGATCGAGCTCCTGGATCGAACCGCCGTTTCGCAACTCCACCCCTTTCGGAAATACCGCATGCAGTTTTGAAACAAAATCAGAAGCCCGACCGCCTTTCTCGTCAAAAGTTCCACCCACCAGGATTCCATTGATCGCTGTCTTCTGCCGGATTGAAGGCCGAAACATAAATTTAATCTTATTCATATAGTCCAGGTCTGAGGCCAAAACAACGCTCCCATGTCCGGCTAAATTGACCGCAATATTCGTGGTTCCCGGATCTTTCCCAATAGTTTGAATAATCTGGTCAAACTCTTCCAAGGCTTCGCTCGCGTAAACAACTTTTGTCGTGGGCGCGTCTTCGATATATTCATGAGAGTGCAAAATATATTTCACTGTTGGAAATTGATTGTATAAACGCATCTGAATAGGCGTGTCGACAGCCGGCTTGCGGGCTCCGTAATAACGAATTCTTCCCGTTTGTTTAAAATATTTCAGATCAACAGGGACCATGCTTTGGGGGGTGAAATAATTTTCCCCAACCTCAGCATCCCGCTTTGACACAAAAACGAAATCCCCTTCACGAAGGCTTGGAAAACCTCTCTCACAACGAAAGCACGGGGCTTCTTCCGTACTTTCAGCGCGACCTTTCATAAGATCATGAAAAATTCCCGCCTTTTCTTTGATCATTTCAAAAAAGGCTGCATCCTGAGGGACTGTCACGGGCACAACCTTCCCCGCAAGCTCCGTTTCCTGCCGGGATGTTTGCATAAGAATGTTGAGCCTTTGAGTCACAGCTTTCGAAAGGGTTGCCGGTGATTTTGTGTCCTCATAAATATTTCCGAGAGGATCGATCAAACGCATGTTGAAAGGAATGGTGTCGGAAAACTCTACCACCAGATTACTTCGAAGCTTCAGCGCGTGATCGACGACATCTAAAAGCGAGTATTGGTTTCGATGATTCCGTTTTGAGGTAATGACTATTTTCTGAGGATAACGGTCTTTAATATTGCGGTATTTTTCCATTTCATTTGGAACATTTGGAAACCATAAAATAGCATCATAACTATCCAACTCCTTAACGAGCTTGGGAATTTCGTTGAAATTGCCTCCATTTACAAGAGCCGTCCCCTTCGGGAGGGCTCCGTGGACTTGCGAAATAAGAGATGAAGGCGCCCCGCCTTTTGCATCGAAAGTTCCGCCGACCATTATAATTTTCGGTGCCGACTTTTTCACGGAAAGAGAACCAGCCGTCGCAATCACATAAAGCACGGGATCCTTCGAGACATAAGCCTTTCCTTCCGATGACAAAAATTTGATTTTTTCAAAACCCGCTGCTTTTAAATTCTTTTCGAATTGGTCTTTTGTGTACATCTGAAAAGTATTCAGATCGTGATAATACTGAACCCTCTCAGGATTGGCATCATCCCAAACAATCGCTTCCTGGTGATGGGTCAAAACATGATTTTGAATGGCATTTGTCTCGCGCACAATTGCATTGGCGGTGCCGATCTTGACATATTCAGGACTTTTAAATGGAGGCGAAAAACGAGCGGGGTCATAATTAGGCGCATTAAAAATAAGTTTTGCGCCAGGCTTAAGACGACCGCGAAGCTCTTCGAGACCGCGGCGGAGATTTTCTTCGCCAATTAAATAATTAATGGCTTGCCGGACCGTCGCAGCATCAAACTGCTCGCGGGTCTTGTACAAACTCAAAAAATCCATGACCGAAGTGTTCGCATTAACTTTAGAAGCCTTGGCCTTTTTCTCGAGCTGGTCCAGCATTCCCCGGTTCAAATCCACGGAATGCACCTGATAGCCGCTCTGAAGCAACGGAATGGACACTTCACCGGTCCCTGCCGCCGCGTCAAGAATAGAGCCTTTTGCAGGAGTGTTCGCCTTTACCAAGGCAATAAAATCACCAAGGCGTTTGGAGAATCTTTGATACAACAAATCGTAAACTTCCGGAAAATTCCGATACAAATTGCTTTCTTCCGGGCTTTTTGAGGTGAGCGACAAATCATCCAAAATGGCATTGGCGTAATTGGAAATGATCGAACCGAATAATTTTTTCCCGCCCGCTAATCGCGTGGCATTTGTTTCCCCAAAGCCAAGAATATTCAGCTTCAAATCTCCAATGTTCGCAGAATGCAGGACTTGTGCACCACGTTTAATTAAAAAGCTGTAGATCGGAACATTCGTAGGGATGACCGAAGTAAAAGGGCCATACCTTTCCTTTAAAAAATTAAGCACGACATCCCCCAGATACTTCCCTCTTTGCCGCTCGAATATAATGGCATCAATCAGCGTATGCGTCTCTTCGTTAAAAACAACTCTTCCGGTAATCTCTCCGTTAAATATCACGGCGTAAAACTTAATCGCCGGATCACTTTCAAATAATTTCTCCATACTTTCATACATCGCTTCGCCAGAACCTTTCAATCGCAAAAGATGCTGATAGTGGTCCATACGGCTCAATTTAAAGTTCCGTCGAAGCAGGCTTAGAGTTCGAGCATTTGACAGAGCTTCTGGGAATAACCAATTTGCAACATTACGGGCAAATTCATCACTTTCAAAATATCGGGGCTTTACTTTCTGAAAGACCGTAAGCTTTTTAGCTTCTTTAATTTTTGTTTCTTTTTCGGATTGATCGATAGCTTCCACCACTACTTTTGGCCCATTGCTGTAATAAAGCTGTTCGATAATTTCCCGATGGCCGGCCTCAGAAGTAAACGCGCCTGTTAATATTCCCAATTTTTGGATTTTTTCATTTTCATTCAGGCCCCGATTTATTTCTTCAACAACACCCCAAAGCAAATCTTGCATCTCAGGGCGATGGAGCAGATCAATGGCGCGGACATAGTAAATCTGATGCTCTTTGGCGAATAATTCTAGTTCGCTTATGTTTGGGACCACCAAAGCAACCGGGTATTTCCCCTCTCCCCACAAAATATGCGCATCCTCAAAATATTTATTTTTCAGGAGAACATTCCCTTTGTCTTTCTGTTCGTTTCGCAATTCTGCGCGTGATGAATCGTCCAACGGAAGAGCTGTTTTTTCCAATCCCGCTTCCATGGAAGCAATCTTGGAAATAAGCGCCTGATTAAACTTTGAATAATTGCCAATATGTTCTAAAAGACTCCGCAGAAGCACGGGGTGAAGTTCTATTAATTTCGCGAAATCCTCTTTACTGACAAATAACGTCGTCACATCATCTTCAGCAGTGACCGTATTCACCGCACCCTTATCAAAAAGAATAGATTGCTCTCCAAACAGACCCGTTTTAAGCGGGCCATCGGCAAGCTCAACAGGTTCTGTTTTCAATCCCGTTCCGGTCTGATTCAGACGGACAGAACCATTCGCCAAAAAGTAAACGCCTTCCGTTTTTTCTCCTTGCCGTATCAAAACATCCCCGTGCTCAAAACGTCTTTCGATCGCTTTGTCAGCAAAAAAGAGACGCACCTCTTCGGCATCTGCTTCAGCAAAGATTTCCAAACCAAGCACTCTGTGGGCGACTCCATATTTTTTTTGGTTCAACATATTCGAAAGAAGCCGTTTTAAATCAGGATATTCGGCCAGCATTTTCTCGAGTTTTGCTTTATCGATTCTCAATAAACGCGTTGGGGCTTCTGCCACAACCGTAACATTCCGTTTTCCGGTAGATCCGTCGAGAACCGCGGCTTCGCCGATCATGGCCCCGCGATGGCTCAGCGTTCCGAATTCTCTTCCATGCACAACAAAACGCGCCACCCCCTGCACCATGAGATACAACGCATCCGCTTCGTCACCCTCACGTAAAATAGTTTCTCCTTTTGCAAAGTCTACGACCTCAAAATATGGGGCCATTTTTTTAAGCTGACTTGCATTTGAACGTAAATACTTAATCAGCGGCGTGTCTTCGAGATCATATTTTTTCCCGGAAGGATAATGCGGCATCTTGCTCAGGCGCTCGATTTCCAAGCTCAAAGTTTCTGGACCGATTTTTCCTAATCGATATTCTTCAATCCAATATTTTAATTTTTCATTCAGCTCAGCCAATGTTGGAAAATCACGGTTAATGGCCCGAAGCTGTTTTTCCCAATCCGATTTTTTAGGGAGAAGATTTTCCGCGGCCATCTGGTCGCTCAATTGAAAAAGACGGCTGATAAATTTTTTTGTGTCCGCCATGAATTCATTCAAATGCTCATAATCCACCACGGCCTGTCCTTTGATATAAACTTCACCTTCATTAATTGTTCCTTTTCGCGTTAACGCAGGCTCATAGCTCGCACCCGGCTTGACCTGGGCCAGCGCATTTTTTCTGATCAAAATATCCAGGGCCTTGGATTCCCGACCGGAAACAGATCCCTGAAGCTTTGCCAGATTGCGAAATAAAAACGACATATCAAGCAGCGCTGGGTCTTGATCGTCCGGAACAATTGCATACAAAACATTGAGGTCCGTTCTTCTGGGGCTAATTTTTTTTGCCAATCGCTCGAATTGCTCCGTCAAGGCAGCGACTTCCTGCGGGTGTTTGGATAAAAATTGCGCAGCGGCTTCTTCGCTAAGGCCGAGCAAATTCAAAAAGAGGCGCGTCAAATGCTGCCGCCTTATTTCATAAAATTGATTTTCGATCTTTGCGATCTCTTCTTGCTTCAGTCCTTTGACGCCCGCTAATTGTTTCAGGATCAGAATGAATCCCATTCCTTCGTAACCGAAAAAATTCTCCTTATGTTTAGTTGTGTCCGTGGAATACGGCGCTCTGTATCTGACAAAAGAAAATGTGTCCAAATCAATGATGTCACCTTTAAGAGAATAATTACCCATGGACCATGCGCCCATCATCATTCGGTAGGCAAAATATTCCGCGTCCAGCTTGGCGTATTCAGTAAGGACTTCGGAAAAATCGACAGGAATTTCGGGCGATTGCTCCACATGATTCGGCCTATCCATACTTCCATTGTCGACCCGCACAAGACGCGCTGCCGGAACAGGATTTCCACCTTCGGGGCTTTCCATCATTTCTTTAAGCATAATGACCACGGGATGGTCCATGGTTCGCTTTGTCAAAGAATTGATCCAATGCGCGCCAACCACACGCCTAAAGGCTTGCGCGGAATCCAATTTGCCCTGATGCCGTGCCTTCGTACTTTTGGCAAGCGTGGTCCTGCCGGCCCCGATCACATTAAACTGGTTTCCATAATAAACAGCCCTGCCGGAGCCCAGGTTGCCGCTCAAACTAATATTGGTTGCGTCTTTTTGCCGGTCGGCATAGGTGACAAAAGATTCGGGAGTGGGTGGAGAATCACGTTCAACCGTGATGGCAAACTTAGCGGCCTGGCTGCGGATATCACCGGCATACCCCATTTTTTTCAGCGCAGGCTGGTCGACATAAACAACATCGTATTTTTTTGGATCTAATCGTATTGTATTTTGAGGAACAAAAATCGATTCTCCTAATCGGCCCATCGCATCCGGTTTTTTTTCCAAATCATGCGCCAAGTCCGTGTAAGGCTCTCGCGCAATAATCCACCAGGCCGGGTCGCCTTGTTTGCCAAAAGAACGGGTTTCGTAATGCATCTTAAGATGTTTTTCATAAAACTCTCTCAAGAGCTCAACCACAATGATTCCGCTGTTTTGACGTTTCGCCAGACCTTTAAGCGCAAGCTTTCGGCTCGGATATTGACTGGCCATAAACTGGCGGGGCTTTAATTGCTGGATAAAATTCTGCCAGGTTGAAAGAGTGGTTAATATGCCGCGGATATAATCCTTATCGCTGATGCTATCGTAAAGTTTTTTGATCTCCGCTGACAAAACTTCGCCATCTTTCATTTCATCCGAAAAAAACGGGGGCATCTTTCCATTCAGGGCAGTAAAAAGCGCCATATCATCAAACGGATGATTGGCCACTAAAGCATCCACCCTCAGAGGCACATCGGTTCCGATTTTAATATCACCCAAAGGTTTTTCAACCGCACGCACGGTCGCTTGAGGCAGGATGCGCTGATAAGTCTCTTGTATGGCTTTGGCCGCTGCTGGATCGGGTTCGATCAAAATAATCGTTCCTCGAAAACCCAAAAGCCCGAGCGCATTACCAATTTTGGGTTCATAGCCGGGTGCCACTTCGACAATCGTCCCGTCCATGGGTACTTTATTTTCTTCAAGCAGCTTGCGCCAGATATGTGAAACCGGTTTAATTGCCGGAGTAGTACGAAGCTCGGGCCGGCCTTGGCCATCCGGCCCGTACCGGGAGTCCGGCGAGCGGCCGGACTCTCCAGGTACGGAGCTTGCGCCAGAAACCGATGTTTCTGGCACCGCAACCATTCGAAGTTCTTGACGAACTTCGGAGCGGGCAAGAATTTTTTCCAGAATAAATTGCAACGCCACAAACCCATCATATCCTTTGCCCGGCTTACTGAGCGCGGCAACATTAGGGCCCAACTTCGCCAGAGCAGCATCACCAAGCATGACCCCGCTAAACATGATGATAGGAACTTGCACGCCAAACCGCTTACGGATTTCGCGCACCGCGGCGTCTCCATTTCCACCCGGCATCTCTAAATCCATAATGATGAGCCCTAAGGATGAACTGCATTTATCGACAGCCGCCCGCCCGCTCACGGCTTCAAACGCAGTGACTTCTTCTCTGGATTTCTGAGCGATACGAATTTTCTCAATCACGCGGACGCGGTTTTTATCCTGATCGTCAACCACCATTATTTTTTCTATTTTCTGCTTTTTAAAAGTCAGCTTCGCCAAAATTTCTTCCGCTACTTTTTTCTCGCTTTCATAACCGTCACGAGTCGCAGGTGTGGGCAGCTCGTTTCGCTGAACCGCCTGGATAACGCCTTCCGATAAAACCTTCTCCCGGTTTTCAGGATCACGTATCGTCCAGGAAACTGCCGGAAAATTCCCGCCAAACTCAATGGGGTATAGAGCCTTTTGCTGATCCCCGATTTGCAGCATAGCCTGGCCTTTTTTTCTGATGCTCCACAAAAGATCATGCAATAAAAGAGGCCCTTTAAGCTTTTCCCGATAGTCTCGAATCAACCCCAGGAGCGCCGCCTCAATGGTCAGCGAATTAAACTCTGCAGATTTAAAATTTTCAACCCTATTAAATTGAACCTTCAAGATTGGTTTATCCAACTCATGAAAAATAAAACCGCCTGCATTGCGCAGCTCCAAACGTCCTGTTTGGAGCTTATTGCTTGTGCTGTCTGCATCGGCAGACAGCCGCAGCTCGGGCCGGCCTTGGCCGTCCGGCCCGTACCGGGAGTCCGGCGAGCGGCCGGACTCTCCAGGTACGGAGCGCGCCCTCAGAACGGCTTGAAGCTTGCGGAAAGATTCGAGGCCTTCCGAATTTTGTACCAGGGTTTGCTCCACGGATTTCAAAAAATCTCGATCGAATTTTCCATCCTGAAAAAGCCAATCGCTCAAATAGTCGAGAAAATAGTTTTGTATTTCTCTGTTCACAATTGGCAAATTGAGCAAAATAAATTGAAAGGCCCGAATATATCTTCTCTGGTCTGCTCCGTTGCTTTTCCGGCCCTGGATTTTTTTCTCGCCGCTTAAAATATCCGCAGCTTGATAAAGGCCCTGTTCTGTTTTAGGGAAATTCAGCGCCATTTCTGCGGGCGCAGCCGAAAAAGCGGGGCGATATCCCAAAAAGACCAGTTCCTTTTCGATTTTAGATTTTAAAAGCTGCGTCAGAGGAATGACTTCCCTGGAAGCCCACCAGAACCCGGCTGCGTCTTCATAGCCTCTTCGCAAGATCGACTGCGGCGTAAAATCCGGAGCCAACAGAACAACCTCAATGCCCCGCCGCCTCTGGCCTTCATGCGCCGAAGAAATAAACCGGACCAGAACCGGCGCAGCTTGAAGATTGCCGTCTAACTGGACTTTTTTTCCTTTTAAATCTTTCAAAAGAGTGGTGGGGGCCCCGCCTTTTCTGCGGCTTTTGGATGTAGTCACCAAAACCGGCAGAGGGCGTTTCCCTTTTGCAAGAAAAGATGCATAACGCCGGGTGATTTCATAACTCGCCCGCTCGAGACTTTCTTTCCTGGGATTATAAAACCTGCTTGCGATAAATGTCCGGCCTTCCGGATTAAAAACCCCCTGCGGGCTGTCTCCAGCTTTCAAAGAATAAACATCAAGCCGCGACGGTTCTCCAATCGAATTCGCAATCACAACTTCTTTAGGGATCTGACTCAGGTCAACACGATAGAGCTCGCCGATGCGAAGCATGGCCATTTTATAAATAATGGCGTCGCCTTTGGAATCAAGCTTCAGTCTGCCGTAATAAGATTGGTCCGCCTGTATTTCTTCTCTCAAAATACGATAAAACCAGAGAAGAGTCCCGGGCACAGTGAAATGAATGACTTCAAAACGGGATTCTTCCGGACTCCATTTCCATTTACCCACGGCTTGCAGCGGATTAACGGCTTTAGGGTCAAGAAAACCGTAAACATAATCATCATTTCCTTCTTTGCGCACCCGCACATACAGCTTGGCCAGCTTGGGATCAACGGCAATGCCGGGATATCGCGCGTCAATGGACCGGGGCAGATTGACGGTCCGACCGTTCAGTTTAAAAGCAAAATAATTATGGGCCGAATTATTTTCCTGGCGCGTAATGATAATAGGATAGTCGGGCACGGCAATGCCGGGTTCTTCTTTTAACAACCATCGTTTGAGATGTTCTCTACCGCGCACAAAGCGCCCTTCTTTCGAGTAATAAAATCCCTGGTTCGGTGTTTTTTCGTTGGAGAAAAATTCCGGTTTTATGACGGTGGTGCGGAGTTCCGAACGATTCGAATCCAAAGCATTAGCTTTGGCCACAAGCTCTTGCCAGGGGTTAAGATCATCAAGACTTAAAATTTGGGGGCTTTCAAATGTTTCTTCTTCTCCCATTGATTCCGCAAGTAATTGCCGGGCTGCTTCCATGTCTTGTTCTTCATAAATGCCCGCATGAACACCTATTTTTTGTTTGATCAGTTCTAGAAGATTTAAAAAACGAAAAGAGGACGAATTCGGATCGAGCCAATAAGTGACCGCATGCCCTTCTTCAGGTCCGACCATAAATCCCCGGTTCTTATAAATCTCCAAAACACTGCGCGTGATTTCATCCATCGCACCGAGCTCTTGCTCGACTTGCTGGACGGTTTTAAATTGATAATCAAAATGATAATTCCCTAAATCCTGCGGTAATTCTTCTAAAGTCTTTCGTACTTCGTCAAAAAAGAAATCCACCGACTCTTTTGAAACACGCTGCGATTCCGCAGGCTGATTTTCTCCCGACAGAATTTCCTGTTGAGGTTCTTGCCAGGTGGTGCCTTGATAATCAATTTGTTTAAAGCCGTTGCCTCTGGGGCGGCCATCAGCGCCCAACTCGATCGTGTGATAAAAAATTTTGGGCTGCTTTCCTCTTTGACTTATGATTACATTTCCGGATGCATCCATTGCGATGGTTCGAAAAACATACCGTTCAGGCATGGACGGATCAAAGCGGCGCCCCACGATGGCTTGCCCAGGGGCGGTGAGCCCGACAGAAAGCACGGCTGAGGCAGATTTGCCGGCCTGGCGATACCCCACAATCACTTGTCCTCTATTATTTGTGGGCATCAACGCTTCAAAATCCTGAAAACCTTCAGCTCTTGGATCTGGACTAACAAGCTGGGCGCGGATCAAAGCAGCCGCTTTTTGCCAATCGGGATATTGCTTGAGTCGTGGGTCGAATATTTCAACCACACCACCCGTTTTGTCTACAGAACCGTCCTCTTTCCGTTTCATTTGATAGAAGCGATGCGTTTTTTCATCCGCCTGTCCGGTGGCATCAAGCCCCACGGTTTCATAATAAAAAATCTGATTTGCAGGATCCACACTTCCCCGGATTTCAACAAGCTGCTCCGAAAGGCCTGTGTGAAAAATAACCTGCACCCGCGATTCACCCGCACGTTCCACATCAAAATTCAATGAACCCTTCGGACTTGTTTTAAGCCGAATCGAACGAAAGGGTTTAAGCTTGGCTTCTTCAGCAGGCGTCAAATTGACATGATCAGCGAGAAATTCTCTGAGTTGGTCTCTTTCAGGATGGCGTTGTGCATAAATATGCTGCCCATTTAAATGAGCTAAGAGAACATGCGGAGCAAAATCTCCGGACGACCAATCAACCGTTCCGTCAGGAGTCAAGCGCACCACGGAAAAAATCATTTTCCGTGCTTTGGGTTGAACCTGCCAAACCATGCCGACGGGTGTATACGGAGGAAAATATAACGGGATTCTAAGACGCCGCGTTCTGCGCAAGCCATAATCGTCGAGCCAACCTTCTTTGTCCGTGATAAGACGCGCTTCCGTTGTTTCAGCCCAAGCCTCGGCTTCCGGAGTCGTTGCAAGAAGTTGAGCATCGATTAAACGCCGGGCGAGCTGGACATTGCGTTCGAAAGCAGGATTTCTTCCCACGCGCTCAATAACATTGGTCTCGTTGAAATCCGGTGCTTCGCTGTCAGTCCTACGTATCCTGAACTGTAAAAGTTTTTTCTCTCCGTTTCGATCAACAAATGAAAACTCAAAAAAATGATAGAGTAATTCCCGATCATAACGACGCCGAAACATGACTTTAAAGGGTGCATCCGTGGGATCCTGCAAATAAAACCGGGCAATATATTGTTTTTTATCTCTTTTAAAATAAAAGGACATCCGTCCCGAGGGCTCCACATCAAATTCAGCCGCAAAATCACCAAAAGAGGGATCGTCTGGATTTTTGCTGCTTAATTGCCTCTTCATCGAGGCAATCATTTTTTCGCGGTCCGCAATTTCACCAGCCCGTGTTGCTTTGGATAATTCCCCCAGGTCTTTTCTTAACGTTTCAAGCCGGGACACCGTTTCAAAAGCTCGCCTTTTAAATTTCAGAAGAGCGACATCTGCAAACTCTTCCAAAGGCATGACACTTCCCTTTTCGACAATAATGGTCTGGACAGGCTTTTCTTTGATCGGGTTAATGCTCTTCACCAATAACCGGACGGGTCCTTTTTCAAGGACCTGCACATGGACTTGCGGAAGACGCAGCTTTTCTTTTGCAAAACGCACAATCCGCAACGGGATGGGATGCTCAGGCGTTCCAAATCGAGGATGCGTGACTTCTTCACCGACCAATGAAAAATCCGGCTGATAAAGATCGATTTTCTGTTCGGCTTGGGAGAGAACGGTTTCATAAACAGCCATTTGCTGCATAATGTGACGGGCTTCGGGGAAGCCACCTTCACGGATCAAATCGCGGGCGCGTTTGTCCATTTTCGCAAGCTCATCGATAGAAGGCATGGGGATTTTCTGTTTGATCTCAGCGCCTAGCCAAATCACAACCGGATCTTTGGGATCTTTTTTAATACGGCGATGGAATTCGTTAAATATCACGTCCCGAAATTGCAGGTCGATCAGTGAAGACAAGACACGCTTCTGTTCTTCAACACTTACTTCTGAACGAAGTTCAGCGCGCGATTGGGAATGAATCTCTTTTAACGCTGCTTTTATTTGCTCTTCTCTTTCGTTCCCTTCGAAAATTTCCGCCTCGAGCTTTTTATCGATCGCAATCTGTTGTTTTCCTCTTGCCGTCAATATTTTTGAGAAGAGCACGAGCGGCAAACCAACCAAAGCGACTCTCTTGAGCGTCTCTTCGGCATTTGCAAAATCAACATCGTAAAACGATAGCAAAGTGGCTGCGAGCAAAAGACCCGGATTCACAATTGCCAGATTCAAGACGACGCTCCATCGCGCGAACTTCAATTCACGCTGGGATTCTTGGACCGCTTCGAGCATTTCGTTCAGTTCTGTTTCTGTTTTTTTTGACCGAAGCTCTGCTCGGGGGATTTGGAGAGCAAAATCATGCAATGCGTGAGACAAAGATGCCGCAGCCGAAATCTCCCCACGGGTAAATGCAGCTTCGTTTCTCTGATAACGATAAAGAGCTTTTAAAATTAAAACTCCCCGCTCGAAGTATCGCTCAATCAAATCAGCTGCATCTTGATAGACAATATCGAAAGCATCGGCATCTTCCCGTTCTTGTTCATTGGCAGCAAGGATGTCCGCATCTTGCGTAATAAGTTTCCATTGCCAATCAAAATCAGCCGGGTCGACATCTTTTTTAAACTGAAGCTTGCCTTGTGCGGCGAGCTCGGAAAATTCATTTACCCGCAGTTCCGAACGTGCAGTTCCGAAAAGATTTAGCGGTCCCGGCTCATTAGAGGCGGGACGCAGCTCAGCCCTTGAAGCCGAGACCCCGTAAACAATTTCGCGAATGCGGTTTTCAGTATCCCCCGGAGCCATCAGGTCAATGGCATCACGGACATAACTTGTGACTGCCATTTTTTGTTGATGCTTGAGCCTAGCGTCCCAATCCCCCGCATCCAATAATTTTTGTTCTTTTTCTTTTGCACTTCGGAACCAACTTTGATGCAAGCTCATCATCTCCAACAAAGTCAGTTTCTCGTCCACAGCCAAAGGATTATTCGGATGAGAAAGAAAAATTTCCTGCGCCCTCTTTTCATTCCATGTCTTCATGTCCTCCGCCAGTTGGCGGGCGACAAACTTTTGAACGCTTTCTTTTTTAGAGTCGGACTTTAGAAGCTGGCCGAGGGTGAAAAAAATAGCGAAGCGCACATTTTGAATGGCCATGCTACGGTCATATCGAAAACCTGAAGGCATGCGCGGGTCTTTTTCCGGGACCGAAGGCCGCCCCATAATTTCTAAAAGATACGAAAGATCATATTCATCCATATTGGCCGAGGCATAACGCCTGAGCCTATAATCCGGATCGGACAACGCAATTAAAAACGGGTCTTCTTTCTTACGAATCATTTTCGTTCTGAGCGCAAACAATTCAGGCGTTTTCTGAATTTCTTCCATGGCATGCAGTCTTTCTTCCTTGCTCGGATCGGCCTTTAGAATTTGTTCAATCTCGTCCATTCTCGTTTCTGTTGTAACTTCTTCAGTGGCCGTACTGCGCATTTCGAAACGGCTTGTGAGCGCATCCTGAGAAAGAACAGCGCCCGGCTGCAAAATATCAGCCGAGGCAACACCTGCGGGAATCATTGAGGGAGCAAGCAACTTCATGACATTTTTTTCCGTAAGCTGATGCGTATCTTTGAGCTGACCGAGATTCTTGAAAAACCGTTCAATATTACCAGTCCATTTTTCCTGCCATTTACGGTTTTCTTTTTGCGCGCTCTCATCCAAAAAGCGGGTATATTGATGCGCTTTTGTAATACGTTTCTTCTCGGTCAGGTCACGAATGATTTGGTCGCGCCATTGTTTTAAAAATACAGCGGTCAGCGTGGAGCGTTCAGGCCGCAAAACGCCACTACTTCCTCTGTCTGCTGAACGCTGTCCGCTGTCCGCTAATAACTGGTCGCGGGTTGCACGCACAAAAGCCTGATACAAATCAACTTTTCCGTCCCGCATTTTTAAATATTTCTTCCATGAAACATTGCCCTGCATATGGGCTTTATAAAGTTCCGGGTCAGGCAGGCTGTTTATCTGCGGAATAATCAACAAATACGAAATCCCCTGTTTCTTAAATTGCTGCGTCAGCCCCTCAGCATGAAAACCTCCGGCAACAACTAAGCTTGCAGTGCTTCCTTGTGCCTTCATCCATTTCTGCAAGTTGGCAAAAAAGATTTCATCTCTTTTTTCTGCTGCGCGATAAAAATCAAAATTAGACTGTAAATCCTGCCACAGTTTTTTGTCCTTATCATCCACAAGAGCTTTGAATCTCACCCATTCTGATTGACTGAGTTCAAGCCGCGCCAACCGTTGCGTAAGATGGATTCTTTCCGTCTCGCTATCGAGCGCTTTTTCTTCAGCATTTCTAAAAAGAGATTCTTTAACTTGAAAAGCATAAGCTTCAAACTCTTCAAACAATTGAGTTCCACGGAGGTCTTGAATCTGCTTTTGTTTTTTTATCGTTTGCTTGGCCTGTTCTGAAAGCTGAAGCGGAATAGAAAGCTCTAAAGACAATTCATGAAGAAAAAACACAAAAGCAGAAGGGCTGATTCCACCTGTACGAAAATCTTGATATTTAGCATTAAAAAGCGTCCGTTTTTCAGCAGAAGAAATGTTTTTCTGAAAATCCTGCGCTATTTGCTCAACTTCTGATTCGATCATGGAATCTTTCGAATTCGATTCGCTCTCCTGAAGAAGCATTGCAAGCGCAGAACCCGCCGCAGGAGCCTTGATGCTCGCCAATTCTTTCAAGACTTCCAAAAAGGATATCTTATTTTCATCAAAACCCGCTAAGGCCTTGTCCAAGTTCAAAAGTGGTTTTGAATAGGTCCTATTTTTTTGAGCTTCAAGCTTTTCTTTCTTTTGTTGGATTTTTTTCAGAATTTCATTCTGGCGGGAAATAGCCTGATGATAAAATTTCAGACTCTGCTCATATTTTTTCCAATCTTCCAGTCCCCGGTATATTCCCGGTCTTTCGTTGAAAAGGGCCGCGGCAACACCGCCCGGAAGCTCGCCCTTGGACATATATTTTTCAAAAACTTTTTTTAGTAACTCCTGATCCGGGAAACTTTTAAAAATCTGGGGATCGAGATCTCCGGAAGCGCCTTCCAACCCCGTGAGATAAACTCCGTAATTCTTTTGGAAATAATCGATGATCCCCTGAATATTCTGCTGCGCCTCAGCAATCGAGTGAGCGTCCTGGATCAAAACAATCTTTTGGCTGGATTTTCCGTTATAGGATTCTTGTAGGGTTCCGATCGTTTCCGGAATTTGAATATGCCCCCACGCTTTACCTAAAGACTCCTGGGGAACCCCCACAGGACTTTGCGCGGGCTTTACGAATGCGTAGGCGGAGGAATTGAAAGACGTAGAAATAAAGCAAATGAGTAAAAAGAGGGCCTGTATTTGTAAAACGGGTTTATTTTTGATCATAAGAAAAGGTTTATTAAGAGCTTAAAAAACTTCCAAAATTTACTCTGTAAATGCAAAAAATTCAAGCCTTTAGGAAGCTATTTCGGGTCTTAGAAAATTGGATGCCTTCTATAAGGCAATTGCGTTATCAATTTATAGCATTAAATAGCACAGAAAGAGAAAATTTTAAGCTAGAAAATTTGAAAAATCTAAAAAAATTAGCTTTTCGCCGATTTCGAAGAGTTCAGGTAAGCTTCCAAAATACTTTTGGCCTTTTGCAAGGCCTTGGCCCGGTGAGAGACACCGTGCTTCATGGCCGCCGGAACTTCGCCGAATGTTTTGCCAAAAGGCGGATAGAAAAAAAGAGGGTCGTAGCCAAAACCATTCGTGCCTTTAAGGTCATGCGCAATCACGCCATGCACTTCCCCATCAGCCAAACCAATCATTCGCCCGGGCTCGGCAATCGCAGTCACAGACCGATAATGCGCACCGCGGCAATTATCAGGGACTTTTTCGAGAAGTTTCAGGATTTTTTGATTATTCTCAGCATCGGCTTTTGACAGCCCCGCAAATCGCGCAGAATAAACGCCCGGCGCGCCTTCAAGAGCATCGCAACAAAGGCCTGAATCCTCCGCCAGTGTCAGCAAACCGCTTTGCGCGGCATAACCCAGAGCTTTCAAAGAAGCGTTTTCTTCAAAGGTTTTTCCAGTCTCGGCGACTTCTTCAAATTTAAATTCCGAAAGGCTTATTAAATCAAGGCCGAGCCCGCTGAGCAAATCCTGCAACTCAGTCAGCTTTTTTTTGTTCGTTGAAGCGATTAAAATTTTTTTCAACTCTAACTCCAGTTTAATCTCATCCCCTCACCTTACTCCTCTCCCCTTCTAAGGGGAGAGGGAAGGGAGAGGGGTTGTAACGATTTTACAAGTGAACGTATTTTTTCTGAATCGCGACAAGCTCTTCGATTCCTTTTTTCCCGAGCGCGGTCAAACTATCCATTTCTTTTTTGCTAAACGGTTTGCCTTCAGCCGTGCCCTGGATCTCAACATATTTACCTGCGCCGGTCATGACAAAATTCATGTCAACTTCCGCCTTTGAATCTTCAACATAGCAAAGGTCCAGGCAAGCTTTTCCGTCGATCATGCCCACGCTCACCGCCGCAATATAATCTTCAAGCGGAGACACGGTCAAAATTCCAGCTTTTTTCAATTTCTCAAGAGCCTCGGCAAGCGCGATAAAACCACCGGTGATGGAGGCCGTGCGCGTTCCGCCGTCGCCCTGAATCACGTCCGCATCAATCCAAATCGTTCGCTCTCCAATTTTTTTCAAATCCACAATCGAGCGCAGGCTGCGGCCAATAAGCCGCTGAATTTCCATGGTGCGGCCAGAAGGCTTGCCCTTGGACGATTCACGGGCAATGCGGTCAGAGCAGGAAGCCGGCAACATGCCGTATTCGGCCGTAAGCCATCCCTTGCCTTCACTGCGCAAAAACTGCGGGACTTTTTCTTCCACGGTTGCCGTGCACAAAACTTTGGTGTCCCCCATTTCAATCATGCAGGAACCAAATGCATTTTTTAAATACCCTTTACGAATCGTGACTTTGCGAAGCTCGTTATGTTTGCGGCCGTCTGATCTCACATTTCCTCCAATAGATTGAAACATCAAGTTTCAATCTGCTTATTGTCCTGCGGCACAAGCCTCAGGGCTAACGTTGCTTATTGTCCAGCGGCATAAGCCGCAGGGCTAACGTATCTTTAATATTTTATGAAAACGCGGAACGATTCGAACATCAGGCACCTGCGTAAGTGCCCATCGTTGTAAAGAGGCCAATAACTCCATCAGCGCGGGGTCTTCATGGCCTTCGATGTCGCTCGAAATCGGTTGAAGAATCACGGGCGTTTGTGGAGCGATTTGCGAAACAATTTTAATCAGCTCCTCGAATTCCGGCACATGAATCTCTTTGGACAAAACAATTTTAATGAAAATCTCTTTTGTTTTGGCGAGCTCTAAAAATTTCCGATGCTCTTCAAAAAAGTTTTTCTCTTTTGTGACACTAGCAGGTTTCATATCCATGGCAACACAATCGCCCCAGCCGATGACTTCTTCAAGTGACTTCCAGAGAATCCCGCTTGTCTCAAGATA
>OBEQ011597802.1_pt1 | contig 28562 bp, 27 predicted proteins | sample 1670901 | NCBI WGS metagenome assembly OBEQ01 (sample SAMEA104232315, study PRJEB22302) | groundwater metagenome | biome: forest; feature: aquifer; material: groundwater | place: USA | collected 2011-08-07 | depth 5.4 m
ATTAGTCACAGCCGCAATAATTACCAAAAAATGGAATTTAGACAAAATAGACTCACACGCTTTCCTTTACATCTTCCTGGCAGGAGCAGCCGGCGCGACTTCCTGGCTATTCTATTTTCTGGGCTTAAATTTGGCCCGGCCACCAGCGTTGCCGCAATAGATAGGCTAAGCGTAGTCTTCGTAATTCTCTTTGCCGCCATCTTTTTAGGGGAATCCTTAACAGTCAAATCAGTGCTTGGTGGACTACTCATTATCTCCGGCGCTTTTCTTCTGCTAAAATAAGCCGCATGCTCCTGGACAAATATCAATTAGTCATTTTTGATCTCGACGGTACACTCGTTCACACAAAAGAAGAGTACCGCTACAAAGTTGTGCCCGAAACGCTAAAAGTTTTGAAAATTAGCCATAAGGTCAATAGAAAAGCGATCGACAAATTCTGGTTTGACGGCTCAAGAAACCAAACTATCAAAAAATACTTTAAAATCGAACCGAAAGAATTTTGGAAAGTTTTTCACACGCTCGATTTCATGGAAAATAGAGCAAAATTCACTTTTGCTTATGATGACGTTACTAGAACGCTTAGAATGCTAAAAAAGTTAGGAAAAACCCTCGCAATAACAACCGGTGCACCCAAATGGATCGCCGAAATGGAAACAAAACTGCTGCCAAGACACTTGTTTAGCAAAATAATTTCAATCACATCTACAAGATACAAAGCAAAGCCGGATCTGCAAAGTTTAAATGGCTGTCTTAAGTATTTAAAGTTTAAACCAAGCGATGCAGTTTACGTTTGCAACAGCACAGAAGACGCAATATACGCCAAAAATGCAAATGTCGACTTTATTTATTTGGAAAGAAAAGAGCACGAGTTTAAATCCAAAAAATTAAAAACGATTCACTCTTTGCGCGAGTTATTCTGAGCGAAAACTCCGGCATTCATGCCGGAGATGAAGCGAATTTTGAGCGAATATAATAAACCACGGCCAAAAGGAAATGGGTAACTGCTTTCAGGAATAACCTCAAGGATCCAAATCTGAGGCTAAACGAACAGAGTATTGATTTGCTACTGGTCTAGCAGATAAGGGAAATGAGTGCTAAAAACTCGTCAATCGAGTTTTGGCCGCAACAAGAGGCTAAACATGCACATTTACAAATTACTTTTAAAGCTGATTTATGCGTATGAAGCACAAAATATCCCTAACGCATCTAAGTGTTCAAAAATCCCAAATCTATGAGCGAAAGCCAGAAGCAGCTGAACTCTCTAAGTCTATTATATCACGCTTTGCAACAAAAGATTCGTTAATATTTTTAAGTTTTATAAGCATTATTTCCAATTGCCTGACTATTGTGTCATTAGTTATTTGATCTGTGCTGGTTCTTCTGCAACCACCTATAAACCATTCGCTCCCGTCTTGAATAACATCATAAATGCTGTCAAAAAGACTTTGTGCTCTTTGGTAACCCGCGACTTCAATTAGATGATCTGCCAGTCTTTTCTCTCTATTCTCAAGGCCTTGCTCTTTTTCCTTGGCCAATCCGAAAAAAGCTACTCGAAAATGGTTTTGGTCTGAAAGTTTTTCAAAATTGTCTCGATCTTGATCTATTAAATCTAAAACAAGCTTACCGGCAAACAAATCGTTTTCTGTTTGACTCATTTGATAAATGGTTTCTTTTTTACGCAAAATTTTCCCGGGCCAGAGTCCGTAGCCTCGATGTACCCAGACTTTTGCCTGTGTTTTGTCTAAGTCGTTTGGTGGCGGCAAAAGCTCATAAACACCTTCTCTTTTCGGCCATTTAAATTTTCCAAATTCCCAGCGACCTACCTCAACTTGCTTTCTATGATTGCTCTCCGGACTCATAATTTTATTATTATAAAGCAAACGGACGAAAAATCAAGCCTATAGAGTTGACTCAGGTTCAGAAAATATGTTATATTTATCCAGCCGTCAAACTCGACGGTTTTATTTATGGAAAGAAAACACAGATACTTATCGGCAGCCGGCGGACTAGCGTTATCGTTAGCTGCTATCACTTCTGGTTGCGGCGGAGAAAAGTCTCAGTCAAAAGATACTTATCCAACTCCTAATTCAACTTCAGCAAGTTGTTTCGATCAAAGCTTGGGCACAAAAGAAGCAATAAAAGCAGAATCAAAGTCTGTAACCGAAAATAGATTGAATGACACGATTGCATTTATGAAGTGTTCAGCTATTGAACCTCTCATGCAATTTGCTGATAAGTTAAAACAATTGCAATCAGATGGTTATTTATTGCTCGACGATTTCCCAACACCTTTTGGGGTTGAACCAAATGAAATTGCCAACGTAGCTTTCTATGGCGGATTTCCCACACCAAAAGAGTCCTCATATAAATTGGCCATTGATCTCAATAAAGAAGGCATGTCGCACGCAGATTTCGCAATTTTTCTGTACAAAGAGGCGCTTATTTTAGAAACTCTAAATGAGCAAATAAAAACTACCCCAAATGCAGCTACGAAAATTGCAGTCAGCGGTTCCGATAGAGCGGCGATTGAATGTCTAGCTTGGGTGAATACAATAAAAAATGTTGGAATTCCTCTTAAAGGTGGGGTTGAAGTTCAAATAATAAAGGACTCAATAGAAAAATACGAAATTCACGATCCTGAAGGCATAATTGATTGTATTAATTCGTCAGATTTAAACTAGGTTTTCTGTTAAAATTAACTTGTTTTACCCTTAATGTTTCAATCAATTAAAAACATTTACCACTATCTTCAAGCTCTTCTATCCGCTATTTATTTTAATTTTCCCTCCAAAAACCTAACGGTCATTGGCGTAACAGGCACAGACGGTAAGACTACAACTGTCAATATGATTTATCATATTCTCAAATCAAACGGCCAAAAAGTGTCGATGATTTCTTCAGTCAATGCTCAAATAGGCTCAAAAAAAATAGAGACGGGCTTTCATGTTACGACTCCGAGTCCGTTTCAGGTGCAAAAACTTTTGCGCCAATCCGTGATATCAGGAGACAGATATTTTGTAATGGAAGCTACTTCACACGGCCTGGACCAAAATAGATTAGCGTTTGTTAACTTTATAATTGCCGTGAAAACCAACATTACTGAGGAACATTTGGACTATCACAAAACTTGGGAAAGACTTGCAATGGCCAAACTTAAATTATTTAAAAACGTTCAGTATTCTGTCCTCAATTCAGACGACAAAGCATACAGTTTTTTAAAAGATAAAGTTTCAGGGACAATAATCACTTATTCACAAAAAAATAAAGCAGATATCAGCCTGCAAAACTTTCCAGTCAAATTAAAAATTCTGGGTGACTTTAACATTTCCAATGCTCTAGCCGCAGCCTCTGTTGCCAATATTTTAAAGATTCCTAAATCCAAAATTATTTCTTCTCTGGCGAGCTTCGAAGGCGTTGCCGGCAGAATGGAAAAGGTTGACTTAGGTCAAAAATTCACGGTAATTATTGACTTTGCCCATACCCCCAATTCTCTCAAAAACGCGCTAAGTGCGCTCAGATCGCAAGTAAATCCAAAATCAAAAGTCATTGCAGTTTTTGGGGCGGCAGGAAAAAGAGACAAGTCAAAAAGGCAAAAAATGGGCGTTTGTGCAGCAGAATTGGCAGATATCAGCATAATTACGGCAGAAGACCCACGAAGCGAAAAAGTCGAAGATATTTCCTCTCAAATTGCCGCTGGATTCAGAAAAAGTGACAAGCGTGAAAACAAAGATTATTATCAAATTGCACAAAGACGTGAAGCTATTAATTTTGCTATTTCCAAAGCGAGAGATGGAGATATTGTAGGTTTATTTGGCAAAGGCCATGAAAAAAGCATGGCTTATAATGGCAAAGAACTTACCTGGAGCGAGGTCGAAGTTGCCAAACAGGCAATAAAAAGGAGATTAAATGACAAAAAATAAAGCTGATTTTACAGCTATAGTTTTAGCCGGCGGTGTGGGCAAAAGAATGCAATCCGATTTGCCAAAAGTTCTCCACAAAATTGGCCAAAAATCGATGATATCAAGAACCATATCGACTCTGCAGGAGCTTTCACCAAATCAAATTATCGTCGTTGCCAATCCGGCCAACATTAATCTTCTGAAGTCAGAACTCGGCCAAAGTTGTCAGTTTGCGCTCCAAAACCAGCCATTAGGGACGGCAGATGCCGTAAAAAGTGCCTTAAGTGATATCAAAGATATTCAAAACATCGCGGTTTTGTATGGGGACGATACAGCATTCTATAAATCGAAAACAATTCTTGAAGTCTGCCTTAAACATATTAACACAAAAGCCAAAATCACATTTGTGACGTTAATCAAGGAAAATCCTTACGGTTTGGGCAGAATTGTACGCAAAAACGGCAAATTAGCACAAATTACAGAAGAAAAAGATGCAACAGAGGCTCAAAAAAAGATTAAAGAAATAAACGACGGGCTTTATTTTTTCAACAGTGATTGGTTGGAGCTGAGCATTTCAAAATTAAAGCCTTCTAGCGTCACTGGTGAGCTCTACATTACGGATTTAATCGAGCTTGCACTCCGTGAAAACACCAAAGTGGAAACATATAAACTTTCCGATGATTCTCAATGGCACGGAATAAACACTAAGAAGGAATTAGAAATGGCCCAACAAAAAATAACCAAAAACATTCATTTTATGGGTATTGCCGGCTCAGGTGCTTCAGCCGTTGCCGAAATTGCCAAAGCTAATGGTTTCGATGTCACAGGTTGCGATTTGAATCCAAAATCAGCATATTCATCATCTCTCTCTATAAAGGCCGAAGAAGGTCATAGTGACTCACACTTAAAAGGCATTGATATGCTCGTGGTTTCACCGGCAATTCTAAGACTGGATCCAAAGAATATTGAAATTTTGAATGCACATGAACTATCTATCCCAATTATCTCCTGGCAGGAATTCCAGGGCAAATTTTTACAATATGATAAATTTGTCATCGCAATTGCTGGCGCATATGGTAAATCCACAACAACTGCAATGGTTTCTCAAATTTTATTCGATCAAAAACTAGACCCAACCTGCGAAATAGGAGCAAAAGTTTTAAGTTGGGGTAAAAATTTTCAAATAGGTAAATCAGAGTACTACGTTTGCGAGGCCGACGAATACAACAATAACTTTTTAAATTATCAGCCTCAAATTGCAGTTGTTTTGAACATTGCTTGGGATCACCCTGATTTCTTCCCGACAAAAGAAATCCTAAAAGAGAGTTATATAAGTTTTATAAACAAAATAAAAGAAAATGGATATCTTGTAACTACTGACGATGTCTTTGATGCAATTAAAGGATCAATACGAAAAGATATAAAAGTTATAAAAATTATAGATTTTGACAAAATTGGGCTGTCAATTGTCGGTGATTTTAGGAAAGAAAACGCCGATGCAGCGCTCACGGTTGCAAAAGCACTAAATCTGGATTTGCACAAAGCCAAAGTTACGATATCAAATTTTACAGGGGTAGGCAGGAGACTGGAGCAAAAAGGTAAAAGAAAGAATACAATATTCTTTGATGATTACGCAGTTCAGCCATATACAATTGAAAAAACGATTAATGCACTATGCAGCAAATTCAAAAACAAAAGAGTCCTTCTTATTTTGGAACCTCACACCAATACCAGAGTTCAGGTTTTCTTTAAAGATTTTGTAAAATCGCTAAAGAATGTAAAAGTTAATAAAATTTTCATAACAGAAGTTTTCACGGCCAGAGAATCAGCTGATCAAAAATCAACCTTATCTAAAAATCTGGTCAAAGCTGTTGGACAAAAGGCTCAATTTACCGGATCAATAAAAAACACGGCTAAAATAGTCAGACATAGACTAAATAATTATGATGTAGTTTGTTCAATGGGAGCAGGAGATTCGTATAAATTATACGACCTTATAAAAATTGACAATGGATAAATACGAAGAATTAAAAAATATTTTGGGTCCTCTGAGGGTTCGCGAAAACGAACTTATGTCCAAGCATACTTATTTTAAAATAGGTGGACCTGCCAGACTTTTCTTTGAGGCAAAAAGCATAGAAGATCTAAAATTAGCTTTGGAATCTTGCCAAAAACTAAATCTTCCATTTGTTGTGCTGGGCGGCATGGCCAATGTCTTAGTATCAGACACAGGTTTTCGCGGCTTAGTTATTAAAAACAGGGTTGACGAAATTAAATTAGTTGGCATTAAAGGAACAATAGATAAAAACGGTAAAGGCATAAAAAATGCTCTAGTCTGGGCAACCTCAGGCACATTGATGAATCGCTTGGCACGCTTCACTCTGGACCAAAACCTGGAGGGTTTGGAATTTCTGCTGTCTGTTCCGGGAACAATAGGCGGCGGGATAAAAATAAATGCTCATTTCGAAGTAGACAAAAACGAATTTATTGGCAATCGTCTAATTTCCGCTGTGCTTTACGATCCAAAATCAAATTCCCTAAAAAATGTTGATCACGATTATTTTAATTTCTCCTATGATAATTCAAAGATTCAAGAAACCGGAGAAATAGTTTTGGAGGCTGTATTTCGGCTGGACATGGCAAAAGACGGCAAAAATCTTTGGGAAAAGGCAATGGCAGACGTCAAACGCAGGAACGAAGAACAGCCGGTTGGAATAGCCTGTTCCGGCTGTATTTTTAGAAATATTACAGACGAGGATGCTAAACGACTCGCCACGCCCAACTTAACAACGTCGATGGGTTATGTTATTGAAAGCTTGGGTCTAAAAGGTACAAAAATAGGCGGGGCAGAAGTCTCAACTCACCATGCAAACTACATTCTAAACACCAACAATGCAACTGCCAAAGACGTGTTAGAATTAATTAAAATCATAAAAAATAAGGCTAAAAATACTTATGGTTTAGATTTAAAAGAAGAGATATTCTACGTTGGAAATTTCGACTCAAATAATCAAACTAATTGAATTATGGCAAAATTTGAAATCAAAGGCGGCGCAAAGTTAAACGGTAAAATAAAAGTTGCAGGTAATAAAAATTCCGTCCTGCCAATTATGGCAGCTTGTCTTTTAACAGAAGACACGTGCACTATAGAAAATGTCCCCAATATTTCAGATGTAGTTGTCATGGCCAAAATTCTTGAACTTTGCGGGGCAAAAGTAGAAAGAATCAGTGAGACAACAATTACTGTGAACGCCAAAGAAATAAAATCTGCCGAGATACCGGAAGAATTGACAGAGAAATTAAGAGCGTCTGTGCTGTTATTGGGACCAATGGCATCAAGAGTAGGAAAACTAAAAATGGGCTATCCTGGTGGAGATGTCATAGGTAGACGTCCATTGGACACGCATTTTCAGGTACTTGAAGCGTTGGGCGCAAAAGTAACCCGCGAAAATGATTCATTCATTGTTTCAGCAAATAGCCTCAAAGGAGCAGAAATTTTCCTCAAAGAAGCATCAGTTACGGCCACAGAAAACGCGATTATTGCCGCTAGCAAAGCGGAAGGTGTAACAAGAATAAAAAGGGCGGCTAGTGAGCCTCACATCGTAGATTTGTGTGAATTTATCAATAAAATGGGCGGCTCAATCCAAGGTATAGGCACAAACCTGTTGACAATCACGGGTGTGCCAAAATTGTTTGGCGCGACCCATAGCGTACGCCCGGACCATGTTGAAGTTGGAACATTCGCAATACTAGCTGCTCTAATTTCAAAAAAGGTAGAAATAAGTCCGATTATAAAAGAAGATCTGGATATGATTTTACTTACTCTTTCGGAATTTGGTGTTAAGTACGAAATTGAAGATGAAAAATTAACAGTTTTTGGCAGTAATTTGAACTCGGTCCAAAAAGTAGTGACAGGTGTCTGGCCAGGTTTTCCGACAGACTTAATGGCACCAATGATTGTGCTTGCAACACAAGCTAAAGGTGTGACTATACTTCATGATTGGATGTATGAGTCCCGAATGTTTTTTGTCGACAAACTGCTTTCAATGGGCGCAAGAGTCGAAATTGCCGATCCGCATCGTGTGTTTGTTTACGGACAAACAAAACTTTATAGTCAAAAACTCGATACACCAGATATTCGTGCAGGAATCGCGTTGGTGATAGCAGCTTTATGTGCACAAGGCGAAAGTATGATCGAAAAAACGGAATTGATAGAGCGAGGTTATGAAAATATTGTTGAAAGACTAACTTCAATTGGTGCAAAAATACAAAGATTAAATTAATAAAATAGAACACAAAAACGATTCGAATATTAATATTACCCAAAATAAGATTTTTAAGTTAATCAGAGTAATTAATTAGTCCAAAATTGTAATTATATTCAAAAATTTGTATAATTCCCAAAATGCAAACACCCGATGTTTATCGAGAAGTAGCGATTTGGAAAAAGCCATTGCACAAGTCCAAAGCTCAAATTGCAAAAGCATATCTAAAATTTCTGAAACAAATAAAGGTTATAGCAATAACCGGCAGCGTTGGTAAAACTCTAACCCAAAACGCGATCTACAAAGTATTATCTCAAAAGTATAAGACTGTAGTCGGTGAGGAAAATCTCGACCCGACATTTAGAATTCCGCAAACTATTCTAAAGGCAAAATCGTGGGATAAATATTTAATATTAGAGTATGGCGTCGAACATCCGGGTGATATGGAAAATTACCTAAATCTGGCAAAACCGGATATTTCCATAATTACCAAAATTACTCCTACTCATACAAAATATTTTAAAAATGTTCAGGGCGTAGAAACAGAGAAATCGAAAATCATAAAAGTTCTTCGACCCGCTGATATTGCTATACTCAACGCAGATGATAAAAACAGCCAGAATTTAAAAGACCACACAAAAGCAAAAATAATTTGGTTCGGCAAGAATGCAAAAAAAGGCGTCAAGATCTCAAATTTTACCCAAGATCTTATAGGCTCTAAATTTCGCCTTCACTATGGCGGCAAAAGCGCGTCTGTTAATTGGAAAATAATTGGTCGTCATCATCTATTGTCTGCATATATCGCCGCGACTGTTGGCATCATTGCCAACCTTACCATAAAGCAAATTGCCAAAGGCTTAAGTCAACTAAAATCTCCAAAACACAGATTAAACCTTTTGAATATTCACGACTTTTATGTTTTAGACGATACGTATAATTCTTCTCCAAATGCTGCAAGTGAAGCTGTAAATACGCTCATTGATCTGGGCAAATCAAAAAAGAAAATTGCCATTCTTGGCGAAATGAAAGATTTAGGAGATTTGGCAGACGAATCACACAAGCTGTTAGGCGAAAAAATTTCTAAAACCAGAATCAATCAGTTAATTACAGTCGGAACTGTCGCCGGCCTTATAGCCAAAGGAGCAGGCAAAAACTTTAGAGGTAAAATTAGTCAAGTTGCAAATACAAAAGAAGCAATAGCAATACTAAAAAGTCTTAAACTTACAAACTCGGTTATCCTGATCAAAGGTTCAAGACACGCGCATTTAGAACGAATTGTCAACTCGCTTTCTGGCCGTTCAATCCATATCAACTGCTATTCCTGCGGCAGTTTAAAATAATTTCATCTGAAGGCAATCTTTTTATCAAAAAACTGTATAATTAAACTTAATGAGCCAAATTCTCGGGCTGGTCTTGTTAGCATTTGTAGTAGTAAGCATTCTTCTTGTTCCATTCATTAATTTTCTGTACTCAATAAAATTTCAAAGACAGAATCAAAAAACAAGAGATATTTTTGAAGCCAGAACACCAATTTTCGATAGACTTCACTCGCACAAAGTCGGAACCCCAGTCGGAGGCGGGGCATTGATAATTGCAGTTGTCACAATTCTTTATTTAGTCACAATAAATCTATTCCCAACGTTTGGAATTACCGCAACCTCAATTTATCCTTACAAAAAAGAAGTTCAAATTCTTTTGTTTACGTTTGTATCATTTGGCGTACTAGGGATATATGACGATATTATTAAGACATTTGGATTTAAAAGAGCTAAATTTTGGGGTTTGAGATTTCGTCACAAGTTCATTATTCAATGGATTCTGGCGATTACTGTTGCGAGTTTGCTCTATTTTAACTTGGGAATCAATATCATTAATGTGCGCTTTTTCGATGTTTTTAATGTAGGTTATCTTTTTATTCCATTTGCAGCATTCACAATCGTATCATTCGCAAACGCTGTTAACATTTCAGACGGTCTGGATGGTCTCTCTACCGGTCTTCTGCTAATTTCCATAACCGCATTTCTAATTATGTCCAAATCAATTTTAGACACCACGATTTCAACTTTTCTCGGTCTCTGGATGGGGGCTTTAATTGCTTTTTTATACTTTAATATTTGGCCCGCGCGAATTTGGGTTGGCGATGTTGGTGCTTTGTCCTTTGGGGCAACGTTTGCCGTTATCGGTCTTCTGCTTGGCAAACAAATGGCACTTGTGATAATTGGTGGTGTGTTTATAGTTGAAGTTGCATCATCTCTAATTCAGTTACTTTCAAAAAAAATTCGCCACAAAAAAGTTTTCGAAGTTTCACCATTACATCTTTGGCTTCAAGAGAAGGGCTGGCAAGAACCCAAAATAGTCTTCCGCTTTTGGCTGGCACAAATTATTCTTGCAATTTTCGGACTCTGGCTATCTTTTTTCTAAAATGTCAGACACAAGACCAATCGCACTATTCGATTCCGGTATCGGTGGTCTTTCAATCTTGTTAAAAATAAAGAAAAAACTACCATACGAAAATCTAATATATTTTGCCGATCAAGCTTATTTCCCATACGGAACTAAATCCGATTCTCAGCTTTATAGAAGGTCCAAAAAAATCTCAGAATTCCTGTTCACAAAGAACATAAAAATGCTCATTGTCGCATGCAATACAGCAACGCTTCACACAGTATCTACTCTTCGAATAAAATCACAAATTCCAATTGTTGGCGTGGTCCCGGCCATCAAAACGGCGTCTCAACAAAAATCTAAAAAAATAGGCATAATGGCAACCCAATCTACATTTAAAAGTAAAAACTTCAAAAATCTGGTCGACAAATTTGCAAATAATAAAGAAATAATCAGAATAAATTGCAATGGTCTAGAGAAAGCAATCGAAAAAAATAACGTTATGGAAATAAGAAGAATATTAAAAAAATCTCTACCGCCTGTGAAAAAGTCCAAAATTGACACAATCGTTCTTGGTTGCACACATTATCCGTTGATTAAAAATGAAATAAAAAAAATTACTGGATCAGGTGTAAAAATTATCGATTCTCACAGCGCAATTGCCAAGAGGGTTAGTAATTTATTGAAATTTCATAACTCTTATTCAAGTACGAAAAAAACTGAAACATTCTTCACCACAGGAAAAGTTGGTGAATTTTCTAAAATTGCTTCCAGTTTATTAAAATATAAAGTAATTGCAGAAGCTGCAAAAATATAAATGATAAAAAATAAAAAAATTGCAATCATTGGTTTTGGTAAAGAGGGGATAGCGGCCGCAAATTATCTAGGATCTAAAAATGAAATTTCTGTTTTCGATGAAAAAAAAGAATCCCAAATTCCAAAAAGTGATTTGCAAAAAGCCAAGATGGTTGGCAGATTTTATTTTAATTCCGATATACAACAGGATAAAAATTTTGACTATATAGTCAGATCCCCCGGTGTTAAGCCGGACAACCTTTTGATCGAACGACTCAAATCACCACAAACCGTTTTAACTTCATCAACAGAAATATTCTTTGATGATAGTCCTTGCGAGATTATCGGAGTTACTGGCACCAAAGGTAAAGGTACAACAGCTACTTTAATTTACGAAATGATTAAGACAAAATACAAACAAGTTTACCTCGCAGGAAATATTGGAACACCGCCTTTAGAAATTCTGCCGAAACTAAAAAAAGAAAGTAAAATAATCCTCGAACTCTCCAGTTTTCAACTACTTAATTTAAAAAAGAGTCCGCACATTGCTGTTGTTTTAATGATCACCTCAGAGCACTTAGACTGGCATCAGTCAGCTCAAGAATATAAAGATGCCAAAAAATCCATAGTCTCATATCAGGATAAAAATGATTTTGCGATCATAAATTTAGATTTTGAATCATCTAAAAGTTTTGCCCAAGACTCAAAAGCAAAAACTTTTTATTTCTCAACACAAACAAAAACAAACGGAACGTATTTAGATCAAGGGTCAATCATCTCAGAAATAAATTCAGTAGAGGTAGTCTGCAAAAAGAGCGATATTCTTCTTCCGGGTCCTCATAATATTCAAAATGTTCTAGCGGCTGTTGCTGTAGCCAAGGTGGAAGAAATCGAAAACGCCAGTATTCAAAAAGTTTTAAAAACATTTAAAGGCTTGCCCCACAGGCTTCAATTAATCAGAGATCATAACGGGATAAAATTCTATAACGATTCTTTCTCAACAACACCGGAAACAACATTGGCCGCAATTGAGTCATTTGCGGCGTCTAAAATCTTAATTCTCGGCGGATCAAGCAAAAACTCAGATTTCAAAGAGCTTGGTGCAAAAATCGCAAAAGACAAAAGTGTAAAAGGTCTTATTTTAATTGGTATTGAAGCCGAAAAGATTAAAAAAGCATCAGCGGGATTTGCAGGCATCGTTAAAGAAGGTTGTAAAAACATGCATGAAATAGTCAAAGCAGCTCGAGAACTTGCACAATATGGCGATATAGTTATTTTGTCACCCGCCTGCGCATCCTTTGACATGTTCACAAATTACGAAGATCGCGGCAACCAATTTATAAAAGAAGTCAGCAATCTGAAATAATATATGCAACGTCAAGAAACCAATAGAAAAAAATCGCCTGTTTTGCCTCTAATTGGTATAACATTAATTTTGGTCACAGTCGGTTTAATCGCTATTTACGATGCCTCTGTTGTCGCCGCTTTTCGGGATTTTCACGATAAATATTATTATTTTAAAAATCAGCTTGTCTGGGCAACACTCGGTACAATAGGCCTTAGTTTTTTTGCATTTTTTGACTATCACAAACTTTTAAAAATCGCCCCAGCCGCACTCGCGCTTAGCGTTTTATTTCTACTTTTAGTATTAGTTCCGCATATTGGCACAAAAGTTTATGGTGCCAGACGCTGGATTAACATAGCAGGCTTTACATTTCAGCCTTCAGAATTTGCAAAACTTGCCATTATTTTTTATGAAGCAGAAATTCTATCAAAGTTCGAAAAATATAAAATTCGCCTCGTCGACGCAGCAACCGTTTTATTTCTACCAGCACTAGTTACAATCGGTTTAGTTCTTTTTCAACCGGACTTGGGTACAGCTCTTATTTTTGCCGGTATTACTTTTGCGCTGTATTTCATTGCCAACTCTCCGGTTCTGCATTTTATAATCGCTATTCCTGCATTACTAACGGGTTTATTTATAGCAGTTATCACACAGCCCTACAGACTTTCGCGTTTTAAAGCATTTTTAGATCCAACATTTGATCCGCAAGGCGCATCCTACCAAATAAACCAGATCCTAATTGCCCTCTCCTCGGGCGGGTTATTAGGAGTGGGAATTGGTTCGTCCCGCAGTAAATTTGCCTTCATTCCGGAAGTTCATAGCGACGCTATTTTTGCAATTATTACAGAAGAACTGGGTTTTGTCGGAGCGGTTGTTATAATTGGTCTTTTTATAATTTTACTGCGATGTGCTTTGAATATTGCTAAAAACGCCTCAGATTATAGCGGCAAAATCCTCGGTTTTGGCATTGTTGGTCTTCTTGCTATCCAAAGTCTTTTTAATCTGGGTTCAATTGTTGCGCTTGTTCCTTTAACCGGAATTCCCCTACCGTTTATTTCTTATGGAGGCTCTTCCTTATTTGTTACCATGGTATCTATTGGGGTTCTTCTAAATATTGCAAGGCAATCTAAAGATAGAGTTTTAGTTTCCAAAAGATAGCCATGAAAAAAATTGTAATCACAGGCGGTCATCTCACTCCGGCACTTGCAACTATTGAGGAACTCGCAAAAAGTAAAGTAGAAATAGTCTTCTTTGGCCGCAAGCACTCAACCGAAGGCTCAAAGCAAATTTCTGCAGAATTCCAAACAATAACTGCAAAAAAAATAAAATTTAGAGTCATCATAGCCGGCAGAATCCAAAGAAAATTTACTAATCTTACAATAATCGCGCTTTTTAAAATTCCTTTAGGCTTTTTTCATTCATTCGTTTATTTACTAATGGAAAGACCATCAGTTGTCCTATCCTTTGGCGGCTATTTATCGACGCCGGTTATTTTCGCAGCTTGGCTTTTAGGAATTCCATCCGTTACTCACGAACAAAGCGCAAGCGCAGGTTTTGCCAACAAAATCAACTCGCTCTTTGTCGAAAAAATATTTGTAGCATGGGAATCGAGTGTAAAATACTTACCAAAAGAAAAGATAGAAATAATCGGCAATCCTGTTCGCCAGTCGGTTTTTGCCAAACTTGCATCTACTAAAAAGATAAACGATTTTATATCTTCAAAAAACAAATTAATCTACATAACAGGCGGCAATCAAGGTTCTCATTTTATAAATAATCTGGTCTTTAAATCAGCAAAAATACTAAAAGACTACAAAATTATTCACCAAGTCGGAACAGTTAATTTTAAAGGGGACCATGAGAGAGCAAAATCAATAAAGTCAAAAAACTATCTTTGGGTCGATTACTTAAAATCGGAAGATCTCGGCGCTATTCTCAAAAAATCATCGCTTGTTATTTCCCGCTCTGGAGCAAACATAATCTGGGAGATAGCAGCACTTAGCAAAATTGCACTACTTATCCCATTACCTATTTCAGCAGGCGGCGAACAGCAGGAAAATGCGCGAATTCTAGAAAAAGCCGGCACGGCCAAAGTTTTAGATCAAAAAAAGATGAATGAGGCAACCTTCATACCGGAAATAAAAAATATTTTTCAAAACTATCAAAAATACAGCGAAAATGCGACAAAATTGCAAAAAACACTACCTAACGATGCCGCAAAGAAGCTCGCCTTGGCAATACTGCGCTATACTTAGAATATGCGCAAAATCCTCGTTTTAGTCTTGATTGTCACCGTCGTTCTCTATCTGGCCCTCCTCAGTCCTGTTTTTAAAATAAAAACTGGCAAAATCGAAGGCACAGACTGTGTAAATCAAAACTTTCCACACGAAATTAATGTTGAAGGTAAAAATATTTTTCTTATTTCTACCCAAAAAATTAAAAACGATCTCAAAAACAAGTACTCTTGCCTTGGCGACTTAGAGGTCAAAAAAGACTATCCGTCCACAATCTCAGTAAAAGCAGATACCCTAAAATCAGTTTTAAAAATAGACGGCAGCGATTTCACTCTTACCGCAGACGGTCTTGTAATTAAATACAAAGGCAGTCAAACAACACCAGTGTTTTTTGCACCGCAAGGAATCCAATTTATAGAAAACCAAAAAATTACAGACAAGACAATACTGTTTGTTATAACACTTGCAGACGATATTCAAAAGTCAGACTTTGTTATTTCCAATATCCGAATAGTCGAACAAGGCTCAATTGCGGTATACTCGAGACAGGAATCTGTCGCCATTTTTTCACAAAGCAGGGATATTGCACTGCAGGTTGACTCTTTACAGGCAATTCTTGCAAAAGCTAAAATAGACTCGTCTAAAATCGAAAAAATAGATCTTCGTTTTGATAAACCCATTTTGGTTTTAAAGAAACAGTCATGAATAATGTCCAAAGATAAAGTAGTAGTCGGTATTGATATAGGATCTTCAAAAATCACAACCATCGTTGCGAGTATCCCGGAAGATAACATCCCAAATATTATTGGTGTCGCAACCAGCGATTCTAAAGGCATTCGCAAAGGCCAAGTTGTCGATATCGACGAAGCAGTTGCCGCAATCACTCAGTCTCTAGAAGGCGCAGAAAGAATGGCCGGCTATTCCGCGGGCAGCGCTTTTGTTTCAGTAGACGGCACACACATCGAATCGCAAAATTCCAAAGGTGTTGTCGCAGTCTCCAGCCAAAGTGGCGAAGTCCAGGAAGATGATATCGCAAGGGTTGTCGAAGCGGCTCGAGCAATTTCGCTGCCTTCTTCAAAAGATATTGTCCACGTTTTGCCAAGATTTTTCATGGTCGATTCGCAGTCTGGAATCAAAGACCCAATGGGCATGACCGGCGTGCGGCTCGAAGTTGAAACGCATATCGTAACCGGTGCTGCCACAGCTCTTCGCAATATTGCCAAGTGTGTAAGCCAAGTCGGCGTCAACGTCCAGGGCCTGGTATTTTCCGGTCTGGCTTCTTCTTATTCGGTATTAACTGATACAGAGCGAGAACTTGGTGTTATTCTAGTCGACTTTGGTGGCGGCACAACCAACATTTGCATTTTTACAGAAGGCGCTCCGGTCCACAGCGCCGTTTTGCCGGTCGGCGCCAGAAACGTCACAAACGACCTGGCAATTGGTCTTCGAATTTCTCTTGAATCTGCAGAAAAAATTAAACTCACCCTTTCTAAGGCACCGAAAATTGCAGTTGAACCGGATGACGATGGTAAACCGCAAGACAAAAAAGAATCAGATCAACTGGATATTTCGAGCCTTGCCATAGAAGAAGACCTAAAGTTGGTATCCAAAAAAACTTTGACAGACGGTATTATGAAACCAAGACTTCGGGAAATTTTAAACATGGTAATGTTGGAGGTCCAAAAGTCAGGCTTCTTGGGCTTAACTCCATCGGGTGTTGTAATAACAGGCGGCGGCGCTCAAACCGCTGGGCTGGTGGAACTTGCCAAACACGAACTGCAAATGCCGGTCAGAATCGGCCAACCTCAAGGTGCAACCGGCCTAGTCGGCGAAATTTCCACACCAGCATATTCGACAGCATTAGGCCTAATTATGTACGGTGCAAGTTTCCAAGAAGAGAATGCCCGAATGCCCCTAGTCGGCAGAATAGAAATCAAAGGAATTGTAAGCCGCGGCGTTAACCTGATAAAATCAATCCTTCCCTAAAAATAGTATTGCAAATCTAAACATCCTATGTTAAAGTGTGACGGCCAAATGACGCCTCTGGCGCCTCATGGGTCAACAAATGCTGATTAAACCGGATGTAAACAGATTCGCCAAAATAAAAGTTCTCGGAATCGGAGGAGGCGGATCAAACGCCCTAAACTCCATGATCGCCCAGTCCCAAATCCAAGGAGTCGATTTCGTAGCAATAAACACAGATCAGCAACATCTTCTTGCCAATTTATCTCAAACGAAAGTTCAAATCGGAGACGGTATGACCAAAGGTCTTGGTGCCGGTGCAGACCCGGAAGTCGGTAAAAAAGCAGCCGAAGAATCCCTGGAGCAAATTAAAGAAGTCATCGGTGGTGCAGACATGGTCTTTGTTACTTATGGAGCAGGTGGAGGAACCGGTACCGGAGCCGGTCCGATTATTGCAGAGCTTGCTAGAAAACTTGGAATTTTAACAATTGGCGTTGTCACCAAGCCTTTCAAGTTCGAAGGTACTCGCCGCATGATGATTGCGGAAGAAGGTATTGAAAATTTAAAAGATAAAGTCGATACCCTAATCGTTATTCCAAATCAAAAATTATTGGAAGTTGTCGACAAAAGCGTTGCCCTCCTTGAAGCATTTAAGCTAGCCGATTCCGTCCTTTCGCAAGGCGTTCAGGGAATTTCCGATATAATCGTGATGCCCGGTTTAATTAACGTTGATTTTGCAGACGTTAAGGCAGTTATGACAAATGCCGGGTCTACTTTAATGGGCGTTGGAACAGCATCTGGCGAAAACAGAGCAGCAACTGCAGCACGAGCAGCAATCGCATCACCACTCTTGGACTCGTCAATCGACGGTGCTCGCGGAGTTTTGTTCAATATCACAGGTGGCACAGATATGACCATGACCGAAGTAGATGAAGCTGCGCAGGTAATTACTTCTCAGGCAGATCCGGATGCCCAAATAATTTTCGGTGCTGCAATCGACGAAAAATTAATTGATCAGGTAAAAGTAACAGTCATTGCAACCGGCTTTGACGAAAACCGCCGCAAATTTGCACCACTTGTTGCAGTCGAAAATCCGCCGGTTCAAGAATCACAGGGCACGGACGAACAAACTCCAATAAGTGATAATAACAAAATCGAAGAAGACGAATTTGATGTGCCCACGTTTTTGCGGCAAATTAGATAAAACAGCCTCAATTTATTGACATTTTGTACAAAATTATGTAACATTAGTTTATGACACAAACACTACCCATATCAAAAGCCAGGGAGGACCTTGCAAACTTGGTGGAAAAAGCTAAAGATCGTTTAGATGAATATGTTATTACTGTTAACGGGGTTCCGGCAGCCGTATTAATTTCGGCCGCTGAGTATGAATCCTGGAAAGAAACAGAAGAAATACTCGCCGACAAACAGTTAATGAAAGCCATAAAACAAGGTGAGAGAGATATAGAAGATGGCAATGTTTATGACTGGGACGAGGTTAAAAAAGAACTAAAGCTTGATGTTCAAAGTTAAGCTTACCGCAAAAGCAAAAAAAGAGCTAAAACAAATTTCCAAAAGACACAAACTCGCGTTAGGGCAAATTTTCGATGAATTAAAAGAATATCCACAACTTGGAAAGCCACTCGGCAGAGGATTAAACGGCAGATTCTCGTACAGAATTAGCGTCTACAGGATAATTTATAAAGTCAGCGCAAAAGAGGAGATCGTGTATATTCTAACCGCAGGGCATAGAGGAAGAATCTACAAATAACAAAACTACAGGATATTTTCTAAAACAATTTAAGGCTGATTTTCAAAAATACAATTTTAAGAGCTAATTCATTTGTGCCTATTTGAAGCAAAGATAAACACGTCGCCAACCACTTATTCTGCGACGCGAAATCATAAAATTACAATAAGAGTTTATTTTGGCGAACTTACTTCGTTGGGAGTATAACTGTCGAACAAAACTTCCACCCCATTCCTAAATAGTTTACCCATTATTCCTGATTTTCTAGGAAGCATTGCAAGCTCTACTACATCATGAGCTGCCTCTTGGGAAGAACGCTGCCCTCCAGGGTTCATGTTTGTTTTAACTTTTCCCGGATCCACTGCATTTATAAGAATGTCGGTAAAACCGCGATTTAACAAGTCTGCTGCTACAGCAGGTACCAAATATGTTTCTGCTGCCTTAGCCAAACCATATCCTCCTCCTCTTCCACCAAGCTCTTCAAATGCGCGTGCGTAACTTCCCCAACTTCCAAATACTTGAACGATTCTTCCAAAGTTTTCTCCTTCCATTCCAGGCAGAACCGCCTGAATCATCCGTAGAGTGCCAAGGGTATTTACCTCAAAAATCTCCCTTACAGTTGACGGCAAAACTCTTGTGATCTTTTGATTCCTATCATCATCAGGAAACACAGCTGCGCTGTTTATCAGAGTGTTAACTCTCCTGTCCCTTGCTACAGCCTTATTTATAATGCGCTCTACATCTCTCTGGTCAGTTACGTCAAGTTTATCTGCATCTATCGTACAGCCTTCACTTTCTAAAATACGCGCAGCAGCAATCGCATCCTCCCTCCTGTGAGCAGTCAAATACACAACACCTTCTTGGGCTAGCTGTCTTGCCACCTCAAATCCAATCCCACCTTGTTTTGCGCCTGTTACAACTGAAACTCTAAAATTCTCTACCGACATACCAGGTCTTATATCAGAACCTTATTTTTAAGTCAATTGATTCATTTGCGCATGCTATAATTTTGCCTCATGAAGAAAGATATACTTATTTTGGGTTCGGGAGTATCTGGATTGTCCTGTGGCGTACTTCTTTTAAGACGGGGCCACTCTGTCTCTATTTGGGCAAAGGATTTTCCACCAAACACTACTTCTAATATGGCAGGTGCGTTTTGGTATGCCTTTGAGAGAAATCCTAAAGAAAAATCTCCAATATGGGCTCTCAATACTTTAAATTTTTTTAAAAAAGAGATTCTTCCGGATCGCACAAGTGGGGTAATAAAAAGAAAAATTGTGAATGTAAGAACAAGCGAAATTCCGGAGCGATGGTGGAATCATAAACTTAAAAGTTTTAGAAAGGCAACAGCAGAAGAGCTACCAAAAGATTATACAAATGGCTACGCATATGAGTCCTTGCTTATAGACACTTCAATATACATAGATTATTTAGTAAAAATATATAGAAAGTTAGGTGGCAAAATGGCAAAAAAGACTGTCACTAACGTTAATGAGCCACTGCAAAAATACAATAGGATTATTAACTGTACTGGACTCGGATCCATAACATTATTCCATGATGACAGGATGTATCCGTTGCGCGGACAAGTGGTTCGAGTAAAACCAAATGGATTGGACCACATCATAATAGACGACTCTGGTCCAAATAACTTTGCGATGGCAGCTCCACGAATAAATGATATTGTTCTAGGAGGTACCAGACAACCTAATAGGTGGGATACCAGGATCGACCCAAAGGACACCCAAGAGATATTGCAGAAGGCAGTCGCCCTAAGCCCTCTATTTAGAAACGTGGAAATAGTTGGAGAGTCTGTGGGGATAAGGCCGGAAAGGGATGCAATTCGCTTGGAGGCTGAAAACTATTCAGGCAAAGTAATCATCCACAACTATGGACATGGAGGGTCAGGGTTTGGAGCTTCTTGGGGATGCGCACAAAATGTTTTGGAATTAGTAGAAAAATATTAACTTGTCCAGTTGCCCCTGAAATCTTCGCAAGTCAAAAGTGCCCCATCTTCCATTAGGCCATAGGCACAACATCTTTTGCATAATTGTAACTTAATGATACAATTCGCGCTATGGCAACAATAAATTCTAGCTTCGACAAATTACCTGCCAGCTATCTTTTCAGTGAGATTGCAAAAAGGACAAGCGCCTTTAGTAAAGAAAATCCTGGAGTTGAGATCCTCAGGCTTGGTATCGGTAATACCACAGAAGCCATTGCGCCTGCTGTTATAGCTGGTTTAAAAAAAGGCGCCCAGAAGCTTTCTGCCGTTAAAACTTACACAGGTTATGGTGATGAACAGGGAGATTCTCGTTTAAGGTCAGCACTTTCGTCTTGGTACCAAAAGTCCCAAGTGACGATTGATCCATTGGAAATTTTTGTCAGCGATGGGGCAAAAGCAGATTCTGCAAATATTCAATCGATCTTTGGCCCTAAAAATGTTATAGCAATTTGCGATCCTGTCTATCCTGTCTACATTGATAGTAACGTAATTGCAGGAAGGACTGGTGTGTATAGTAACGGAAAATTTAATGGAATTTATTATATGCCCTGTACAGAGGGGAATGGTTTTTTCCCCGAGTTGCCAAAAGCAAAGGTAGACTTAATCTACATCTGCAGCCCCAATAATCCCACCGGCTCTGTTGCAAACAAAACGCAGCTAAAAAGGCTTGTCGACTATGCAATAAAAACAAAAGCGATTATCATTTTTGACGCTGCATACTTTGCCTATATTTCGGACCCAAAGCTACCGCGAAGCATCTATGAAATTCCCGGTGCAAAAAATTGTGCAATTGAAATCAATAGTTTTTCCAAGTGGGCAGGATTCACAGGTATTCGTTTAGGTTGGACTGTCATACCTATGGACTTAAAATGTGAAGGCACCAAAAAAGGTAAACTTAATGCCCTTTGGAACAGAAGACAGACGACAATGTTCAATGGCGCATCCAACATTGCCCAAGAGGGTGGACTGGCCGTACTCACTCCTGAAGGCACGAAACAATGCCAAAAAGTAGTAAATTACTATATGGAAAACGCTCACATGATTAGAAAAACCATTGAAAAAATGGGCCTTAAAGTTTTTGGCGGCGTGAACGCACCATATATTTGGCTGAAAACCCCAAATAACATGACATCGTGGGATTTTTTCGATAAATTACTTCATGAGGCGCACGTCGTGGGAACACCAGGATCCGGTTTTGGCCCCCATGGTGAAGGTTATTTTAGGCTAAGCGCATTCGGTCACAAAGATAGCGTTAAAAAAGCTGTAGATTCTATTCAGGCTAATCTTAAAATTTAGCATGGGCAAAAAAACCTTACCTTTCACAAAAGTTCAAATAAAAAAGGTAATTCAAGATTACCCAACTCCGTTTCATATCTACGATGAGAAAGCAATACGCGCAAATGCCCAAAAACTATTAAAGACTTTTTCTTGGAATAAAGGCTTTAGCGAATTCTTCGCTGTTAAAGCCTGTCCAAACCCATACATATTAAAAATTTTAAAGGAAGAGGGATTTGGGGCCGATTGTAGTTCTCTCCCCGAGCTACTACTTGCCCAGAAAGTTGGAATAACCGGTGAAAAAATAATGTTTTCTTCAAACGAAACGCCTGCCGAGGAATACAAAAAAGCAAAAGAACTCGGGGCAGTTATCAACTTAGATGATATTACCCACCTTGAATATCTGGAGAAAAACGCAGGATTACCTAAAATTATTTGCTTCCGTTATAACCCGGGTCCACTCAGGAAAGGCAATGCAATTATCGGCAAACCAGAAGAGGCAAAATATGGTTTGACCCGGGAACAATTATTCAAAGCTTACAAAATGACAAAAGATAAAGGTGTCAAAAGATTCGGAATACACACGATGGTAGCATCAAACGAACTGAACCCCGATTATTTTATAGAGACTGCAAATATGCTCATTGATTTAATTTGCGAAATTTCAGAAAAAGTAGGGATAAAGTTTGAATTCATAAATATTGGCGGAGGAATAGGGATTCCATATAAGCCCGAACAAAAACCAGTGGACCTTCAAAAAGTCTCCAATGGCATAAAAAAACTTTACCATAACAAAGTAGTAAAAAAACAAATGGCTCCGCTAAAAATTTACATGGAAAACGGCAGGATGATAACTGGCCCTTACGGTTATTTAGTCACTACAGCCCTTCACAAAAAAGATATTTATAAGAAATATATAGGCGTTGATGCTTGTATGGCAAATCTAATGAGGCCAGGAATGTATGGGGCTTATCACCATATAACGGTCATGGATAAAGAAAAAGCCCCTAAATCACATATATACGACGTTGTTGGGTCTCTTTGCGAGAACAACGATAAATTTGCAATTGACCGTCGGTTGCCAAAAATTGAAAAAAGTGATGTTCTGGTGGTTCATGACACGGGAGCACACGGTTTTGCAATGGGTTTCAACTACAATGGGAAGTTAAGATCCGCGGAACTTTTGCTTAAGTCAAATGGCAAAATCGAAAAGATAAGAAGAGCTGAAACTGTAGATGATTATTTTAGAACGCTTGACTTTTCTCATCTCAAATCATGATTATTTCAAAATTTGGTGGCACGTCACTATCGACTGCCGACAGAATCAAAATTCTTTGTAGGATAACAAAAAAAATGTTGGACAAAAGACCTATACTTGTTGTATCTGCAGTAAGCGGAGTTACAGACTCACTTCTTGATGCGACAGCCTCTCTTAAAAAGAAACCACTTGCGATTACTAAAATTAGGAAAATTCACAATCAATTAATAAAAGATCTCTTTAATGTTAAGACGCAGAATGAAGTAAGCAAATATGTCGATTCAAAATTAAACGAAGTTTTGAGACTACTCTGTAAAGACAATTATAAAAAAGCTGAGATAGACAAGATTATCGCTTATGGGGAAATAATCTCGTCATATATAATTACCAAAGCACTTGAAACATTTGATATAAAAGCGCAACAAGTTTTGGCAAATAACTTGATTGTGACAGATGACAATTTTGGGTCAGCGGAATTTTTGCCAGCTTTTACACAAAAGAGAGTCAAAGCTGTGCTTCTGCCGATTACTAAAAAAAGCATTGTGCCCGTTGTAACAGGGTTTATGGGGTCCACAAAAGACGGCCAAGTAACAACGCTTGGCCGCGGAGGATCTGACTATTCTGCGGCAATCGTCGGGTTTTGCCTAAAAGCTTCCGAAGTACAAATCTGGACTGATGTCGATGGTATTTTTACTGCAGACCCGAAAATAGTAAAAAAAGCAAAATTATTAAAACAAATTTCCTATAAAGAAGCCTCAGAACTTGCTATTTTCGGAGCGAAAGTTCTTCACCCCAGAACAATTAAACCTGCGATAAAAGCTGGTATTCCTGTCAGGGTATTAAACACTTTAAAGCCTGGTGACGAAGGCACTTTAATTTGCGACACACCTGATTTACAAAATCCAGTTACAGCAATCTCTTATAAGAGAAAAGTTTCCTTGGTGAATATCTATTCAACAGAGATGTTATTTTCGAAAGGATTTTTGGTTAGAATTTTTAAAGAATTTACTAAGCACAATATTTCCGTTGATTTAGTTAGCGTATCAGAGGTAAGTGTTTCCGTAACATTGGAAAACGATGAGAATCTTGACGCTGGTGTAAAAGGTCCTTCAAAATTCTCATCAGTATCCTCGAACAAAAATCTTGGCATGGTTTCTTTAATTGGAGAAGGTATTGTTACTTCAAGCAGTACCATTAGAAGAATTTTTGAAATCCTAGATGAGAAGAAAATATTGGTCAAAATGGTCTCACTCGGGGCCACGGATATTAACGTAAGTCTGGTGCTACAATACAACCAAGTAGAAGATGCAGTTAACACTCTACATGACAAACTCTTGATTAAAAACATGAACCATAGGAAATAAAAATATGAAAATTGCGCTTGTAGGATACGGGAATATGGGGCAGGATCTCGCAAGATTACTGGAAAATTTCCCGGGTCATTCCATTGTTTCCATCAGTTATAAAAGTAAGTCGAATAAATTAGACAACGCCGGTATAAAAAAGGCGGATGTTGTAATAGATTTTACTTCTCCGGAAATTGTTATAGAAAACATCAAAGAAGTTCTTAGTCTCGGCAAGAAAATAGTAGTAGGGACAACTGGTTGGTACGATAATCTTGATGAGGTTAAAACGCTCGTTGAAAAAAATGACGGTGGTCTAATTTTTGCAAAGAATTTTTCAATAGGAGCTAATATTTTTTTCAAAATAGTTTCTTACAGTAGTCAATTATTCAGTAAATATGAAGGTTATGATGTGTATGGACTGGAGAAGCATCACAGTGGGAAAAAAGATAGCCCCAGCGGTACAGCGAAAAAAATTGCCGATCTTATTATTTCTGCCTCCAAAAACAAAAAGACTGTGTCCTTTGAAAAATTAAATAGGCAAATCAGAGACGACGAGCTGCATTTTGCTTCACTGCGTGGAGGTAATAATGCCGGGTTTCACGAGGTTACTTTCGATAGCATCGCCGACGAAATTAAGTTATCTCATCAAGCACATAATAGGCGTGGTTTTGCCCAAGGAGCTTTACTTGCAGCTGAGTTTATAATAAATAAAAAAGGAGTCTGGTCATTTGAAGACTTATTCGAGAAGGGAAAAATTTAATGAAGATTAGAAAAATTACTGGAACAATCCCCGCAATGGTGACGCCGTTTGATGAAAAGAAGAGGGTAGACATTGTTTCTTTAAAGAGCTTGATAAAGTTTTTAGTCGCTGGTGGAATTGACGCTATTGTGCCATGCGGATCAACAGGAGAAGCTGCAACATTAAACTTAGAAGAATATGAGCTGGTAATTAAAACAACTGTTGAACAAGTGGGAGGAAAAATTCCAGTAATAGCTGGGGCGGGAAGTAATGACACTATGAAAGCTGTGCACCTTTCGCAAATAGCAAAAAGAGCAGGTGCCGACGTCCTTTTACATGTTTCTCCATATTACAATAAACCGACTAATGATGGCCTGGTCGCTCATTTTAAAGAAATAGCCAAGACTGTTAATTTACCAATCATAATCTACAATGTTCCAGGCAGAACCGGTTCAAACGTAACCGCAGAAACTACACTGCGTATTGCAAAAGAAGTTCCCCACGTAATCGGAATTAAAGAAGCATCTGGAAATCTGGGCCAAATGATGGAAATTGTGAAGTATGCACCAAAGGATTTTTCCATTCTTTCTGGGGACGACGCTTTAACTCTACCTTTAATTGCTGTCGGAGGTGTGGGAATCATTTCTGTTGCCGCAAACGAAATTCCAAAACAAATGACCGATATGGTAAACGCCGCACTGGGCGGAAATTTTAAAAAAGCGAGAGAGCTTCATTACAATCTTCTAGATTTGATGAACGGTAATTTTATAGAAACGAATCCAATTCCAGTTAAAACGGCACTTTTCATGATGGGTAAAATTAAAGAGAGTTTCAGACTACCTCTTGTTCCTATGGCCCAAAAGAATAAAGCATCACTATCTCAAATTCTCAAAAAGCTTTCATTAATATGACCAAAATAAAGGTTGGTGTCCTGGGGGCTACTGGAGCAGTGGGTCAAAGAATTATTCAATTGTTGGAAAATCACCCTTGGTTTGAAGTTGTTAGTTTATGCGCTTCGGAAAAGAGTGCTGGTAAATTGTATAAGGATGCAACTACCTGGAGAGTATCTTCTAAAATTCCAACTTACGCCGCAAACTTAAAAGTTGAGTTATGCGAGCCAAAGCTGGACGCAAAAATTGTTTTTAGCGGTCTTGACTCATCTGTGGCTGGTGAGATTGAAGATCAGTTTGCAGATAATGGTTATATAGTTATTAGTAATTCTAAAAATCATAGGTTGGATATAGACGTTCCACTCGTAATTCCTGAGGTTAATCCAAATCATTTGTCACTGATTGCCACTCAAAGAAAAAGACGAGGTGGCGACGGGTTCATAGTCACCAACCCTAATTGCACGGCTATTGGGTTAACTATGGTTTTGAAACCGTTAGATGATGCCTTCGGAATTAAATCTGTTGCTGTCACATCTATGCAAGCTTTGTCCGGTGCCGGTTATCCGGGTGTAGCCTCTCTCGACGCAGTTGATAACGTAGTACCGTTTATTGAAGACGAAGAAGAAAAGCTCGAAACCGAACCATTGAAATTACTCGGTAAGATTTCCAATAACCATATTATTCCTGCATCTTTTAAAATAAGCGCAAGTTGCAATAGAGTCTCTGTCCGGGACGGACATACAGAATGTTTGGAGTTATCTTTTAGTCAAAAACCAACAGTAAATGGCGCCATTAAAATCTTAGATGAATTTACCAGCTCTCCTCAAAAACTTAACTTACCATCGGCACCCAAAAACCCGATTATCTATTTCCAAGAGGATAATAGACCTCAACCTATCTTAGATAGGGATATTAATAATGGAATGTCTGTTATGGTGGGCAGAGTTCGCAAATCAAACATTTTCGATTTAAGATTGACTCTTCTAGTGCATAACACAATTCGAGGCGCAGCCGGTGCAGCTATATTAAATGGAGAATTGCTAAAGGCAAAAGGCTTTCTTGATTAAGCTTTGACTAACGCACTTAGTATCCTTATAATACGCAAAACTGCCCCCAAACATTTTTTAAAATGACCGGTGAACGAGTCGGAGTAGCTTTTTTAGGTGCAGGCACCGTTGGCACCCCAACTATTGAGGAAACAGTAAGACTGGCTTCTTCTGAAAACCTCGAGATTCGAGGAGTTTTAGTACGAGATTTATCAAAACAAAGAGCATTCGACCTTCCGGTAACTACGGACTTTGAACACATAATCAACGACCCCGATGTCAAGATTGTAGTCAGTCTTTTGGGGAATGAAAGTGTTGAGCACCCATATATTCTCGAAGCACTGCGTAAAGGAAAGTTCGTAGTAACAGCTAATAAGGAGGTAATAGCAAAAGGGGCACCTCAACTTTTTAGTGAAGCGCAAAATAACCGAGTAGGACTTTTATTTGAGGCAGCTGCAGCAGGAGGAATCCAAGTGGTCGACAATTTATTGAACAGGTATAGTCAAAATACTTTTAGTTCATTTGCCGGGATTGTAAACGGAACGACCAACCATATGCTTACAGAGATGGCCAAGGGAAAAGACTACCAAACAGCCCTTCAAGAGGCGCAAGAAGCTGGTTTTGCTGAGCCCGACCCGACAAATGATGTTGAGGGATACGACGCTCGCTATAAACTGTCAATTATTGCCTCCCTTGCATTCAAAAACTATGTTTCTCCCGACCAAATTCACGTTGAAGGTATTTCAGGTTTAGAGGTAGGCGATCTTGAATACGCTGACAGATTGGGGTATGCGATTAAGCTCATAGCATCTGCCAGAAAGGTTGATGGAGAACTAGAGCTTTGGGTAGCGCCTGCTCTTGCACCTATGGATCATCCTCTCGCAAAAATCAACGGTTCTCTTAATGGATTATTTTTTGATGCAAACCCAATTGGTAGTTTTACTTTGCAAGGTCGTGGTGCAGGAGGGGATCCAACTGCATCTGCAGTACTTTCTGATATTCTATCTGCCAGAGACCACATTATAAATAAAAGCGTTCCGAGAGCCGCTAACTTATCAGAGCCTCTTGTCGTTAAACCATTTGAGAGAATTAGAAACCGCCATTTTATCAGGATGGTAATGTCCGAAGAACCAGGAACACTATCAAGGGTGAGCGGTATCCTCGGTGAATCTGGTGTAAGCATACACGCTGTAGAGCAAGAAGAGGATAAAACTGACGGTAAGGTAGCTGAATGCGTTTTTACTACATACGAGTCCGAAGAGGGGCAAATACAAGCGGCAGTAGACGAAATTGGCAGAAAAGATATTCAGGCTCAAGTAAAATCAGTCCTTAGAATACTACCTAAGTAGTTCCCAAGCATTTTTA
>OBEQ011415404.1_pt1 | contig 28546 bp, 27 predicted proteins | sample 1670901 | NCBI WGS metagenome assembly OBEQ01 (sample SAMEA104232315, study PRJEB22302) | groundwater metagenome | biome: forest; feature: aquifer; material: groundwater | place: USA | collected 2011-08-07 | depth 5.4 m
CCACAAAGGCCTTCAGCGCTTCGGTTTGCGGCCACAGGCGATGGCTGGCGCGCAATGTTGCGCCGCTGCGGTCAATTTCATCATAAGTGAGATTGCTGTGCGCGTTGACGCCATGTTTGCTGGCGAATTCAAACGCCAGATGCGCCACATCATGGGCGTGCGCATCACCAGAAAGTTTGGCGTAAGTATGTAAAATCCAGGACCATTCGAAATGGTGTCCCGGCTCAACAATCTGTCCCTGCGGGCCGTCCAGCGGCAGCCATTCACGGGTGAAATATTCACCCAGGCTACGCGTGTTCATATCAAAAAACCGTGTACGGAATAGCTCGAACAGGTGCGCGCCACGTTTCAGATAGGCCGCATCGCCCGTTGCCTGGTATAGCGCCAGCATCGCCTCCAGCATATGCATGTGCGGATTTTGCAAACGTGGCGGCCCTTGCAGCAATTCGCCTGTATCCGAAAGCCCCTCAAAATATCCGCCATGCGCCGTGCATGTCAGGCGCCGGTCAAAAAAATCCAGAGTTTGTTTTACAATTTCCAGCGCACGGGCATCGCGCGATGCGCGGAAATGCCATGCACTTGCGAACAGCACAAATGCCTGATCGTAACTATCTGCCGCCGTATCAAGCAGCGTCCCATCGGGTCTGACTGTTTTGGCCCATCCGCGTGCAGATCCTTGCCAGTAATTTTTGGTCAAAAAATAAAAACCCCGAGATGCAGCATCACGCCATCGTGCCTGTCGTGCTGGATCGCGGTCAATCAGGGACGCATGCGAAAAAACATAAATCTGCCGCGCCTGCACCCGTATGCGCTTGAAATCAACGCTGTCCGGAACGCCGGTCAGTGTCAGGCGCTCTGTAAATCCGCCACGCGCACGATCAACTCCTTGCGCATGCCAATGGGGCAGCGCACGGCCCAACAGCCAATCCTCAATTTTTTGTTTGGTTATGATGGACAAAAAATTCCCCCTTCCAAGCTTGATTCAAATCAAAGCGCGATTAGCTTGGATGATGCAGCATAATATGAAATTATTGTCAAATCATGGAGGACATGAATCATGTCTGAGAAATCCAGAACCATATCCTTAATGGGGATATGATCATTTCTGGCCGAGGTTTTTTGACCCGCTGCGGGAATTCGGTTCGGCTATTTCGAATTTCTTTTCCCCCAGTGCGGATGCGCTGAACAAGGGAGATTGCTACGAAATCCGCGTTGAGCTGCCAGGGGTCACTGAAAAGGACGTGGAGATATCCATCGAAAACAACAGCTTGACCATCCGGGGGGAAAAACGTTCGGAGCGCGAAGAAAAGGATAAGAATTATTATTTTTCCGAGCGCCGCTATGGTTCCTTCGAGCGTTCTTTCAGATTGCCTGATGACGTGCGGGAGGCCGGCATCAGCGCATCCTACAAAGATGGGATATTGACTTTGCGGTTGCCAAAGACTGAACCCAAAAAGTCTGCGAGTCGTAAAATTGAAATCAAGCCCGCTTAAAATTATGGCAGGCATAGTATCCGGTTGATTGGCGTGGGACATGCCGGTTAACCGGGATAGCCGGGCAAAACCAAACCATTTCAAATCACGCTGCAGCACAGGCACGGTTCAAGCCATCAAACTATAATGGTGAGCTGGCGTGGCGCTGGACGATTGCGTGGAAAAGATTAATTCGCTGTTAACACATAACGGCGATGCTTATGCAGCAATATATACAATGAACACCTGAACTGAGGAAAGTTCCGGTTGAGGACATACATCCTGGGTCTTGTCACCTGCGCCCGGAAACTCTAGAGCTAACATTATGTCAGATGCCGCATCTTCAGCGATAGAAGTCAAAGTTCTGAGCAGAACCGTGGAGGAGCTGTACGCCACCACTCCATTATGTTTTCTAGCCGTTGTTGTGGCAGTGCCATTTGTAATGTTGCTGGGCTGGGGGCGTATTCCCGTCATTAATATGCTATATTGGGCGGTTATGGGGGCGGCGATGGTTGGCGTCCGCATGAGTTTGTTTATGTGGTTTCGCACCCGCCGGGCGTTCCATTCAGATATGTTCTGGCGATCTTGGTTTCAGGCGGGATTTGTCATTACCGGGCTGGTTTGGGCGGTCATGCCCTGGATGCTGTTGCCTCAAATTGATCTATTCACTGCAAGCCTGTTGTCTGCAGCACTGGCGGTCGTATCGCTAATAAGCGTATTCAGCGTATTCAGCGTATTGTTCGACTTTCCTACCAGCATGATACAGCCCATGATGGTCTATCCAGCCTTGGCAGTCTGGTGGATTGAAAATGGCGGAAGTAGCGATGGCGAGCATATCGGCTGGGTCAGTTTGCTGTTCTGCCCACTGCTCTATGGACTGGCGCGCCGCGCCAACAAAATCGCCGACAGCAACATCCGGCAAGGCATTGCCCTAGAAGAAGCGCGCGATGCAGCAGAGGCTGCGAATCATTCCAAGTCCGAATTCCTGGCCAATATGAGCCATGAATTGCGCACCCCGCTGACTGCGCTGATCGGCTTTTCCCAGGTCACTTCCGAAGGGCATTTCGGCCCGGTGCATCCGCCGCGCTATAAGGAATATGCCGAAGATATTCTTGCCAGCGGCCATCATCTGTTGTCGCTGATCAACGACATACTGGATATCTCCAAACTTGAGGCTGGCCGGGTGCATCTGGAAGAGACTGCCGTGTGTCCTGGTGTCATGGTGGAGACGGTGGTGCATATGATGCAGGCTATATCACGCAAGCAGGCAATCACAATCGAGGCGGAGATCGGCGCCGGCTTGCCGAATATCTGTCTGGATGATCGCGCCATCCGGCAGGTGCTGCTCAATCTGATTTCGAATGCGGTGAAGTTCTCCCCTGACGGCGGCTTGGTGACAGTACGCGCAATGCTGTGCGTGAAAGGCGGCGTACGTTTCGAGGTGCAGGATAGCGGACCGGGAATGCTGCAAAAAGATGTGGATAAGGCGTTTGAACCATTTTCCAGACTTTCTGCGGCTGGCAACAACCGGCATATTCAGGGCACGGGTCTTGGCCTTGCCATCAGCAAGGCCCTGGCGGAACTGCATGGCGGCAGCCTGACGCTGGAAACAGCGCCTGGCGCCGGGGTGAAGGCCGTCCTGACTCTGCCCGCGTCACGGTTAGTTCCAGGAGCCGGGTAAGGTGGCAAGCCTTTACAGCTTACGGCATAGAAGGCAGGCGCACCTGTGCGGTTCCGTAAATCGATAATTCGCCGTCCTGGTTTTCAGCCCGCTGTTCAATATCGATGATGTTTTCTCCGCCGGCCTGGCGTTTGCCGGTGACGGAGCCGTTAATATACAGCACATCGCCGACCGGGTTATGGCGGCGGATTTGTGCCTTGGCCTGCCGCAAAAAGCCATCGTCACCCATCCAGTTGGTGAGGTGGTGGGTCAACCAGGAAAACCGTTCCGGCCCGTAATCATAGGCTTCCGGTGCGCCGACCGTGGCGGCAAATTCGCTTTCCCAATGCACCCGCTCCGGGCAATCGGGAATGCCGAACCGGTTCTTGATGCCAAGGCCCGGATGTTTGTGAATTTGCTGCCAGTTCAGTTTGTTGGCGCGGATATATAGCCCGCCCCAGCCCTGCGCATAGGCGATAAAGCCGGTGACTGTCATTGGCCCCTTGACCATGGTGGGCAGTTTGTCGCCGATCTTTACATCTTCAAAATAGCGCGGCGTTTTGCCCCGCACCTCTTCCTGCGCATAATGGCGGTAAACTTCCACCAGTTCCGCCTCGCTATATACTTTGGGCGCGGCGGCCTTGACCGCATCATATTTGGTGCCGCGTTCGCGGGCAATGTCGCGGTCGGTGCGGAAACACCAGCTATCCGCCTCGCACAGCAGATCACCGTCCTGATTATAGAAATTCACGTGATAGATTTGCTGTATCGCCATGCCTGAAAAACGGGTTTCATGCGGGATCAACTCTTTCAGCCAGGATTCTGTGCGCAATTCGTCATTACGGCGGACATTTTTGCGCCAGTTGAAATCCGCCCCTGCCCACATGGCGTGCACGCCGGGAAGGCCGCCCACATAGCCCGAAATGATACGGTCACAGGCAAACAGAAAGGATGGCGGCGCTATAATTCCTTTATGGGCTGTACCCGCCGCATAGGTGGGATCGCACCATAGCGGGTTGTCATCACCGATACCGTGGGCGTAATGGCGGATATTGTCGCGGGTGGCCTCATGGCACCACGGCTCCAGCGTATCCTCGATACGCACCCCGATGCGGCTGCGCAAATCGTCCAGTCCACGTTCGGTAATCCCGGTAAATTGCCGCTCAATCCCGTCCATTTCATCTTTGCCCATACATACTCTCCCCGTTGTGTTGCACTGTCATAACAGAAACATTTGCAAATTAAACCAATCCGCAGCAAGCTAGTGAGCGGAATAATAATAACAGTCTAGCAGGGAGGAGCATCATGTCGATCAATACCGTTACGGGCGCCGTAAACGCCGAAGATTTGGGTTTTACGCTTATCCATGAGCATCTTTCGGCGGGAATGCCAGGGTGGGAACTGGACCCGGATGACTTCAACCGCAAGGACGAAATCGCTGGCGCAGTGGTTAAACTCAAGGAAATCAGGGAACTGGGCGTCAAAAGCTTTGTCGATCCATGCCCGATGGAACTGGGCCGCGACCCTGAATTCGCCGCCGAATGCGCCTCCAGAAGCGGCATGCAGGTCATTATCGCCACTGGGCTGTATAATGAAGCGCTCGGCATCCCGCATCATTTCCGCATGATGGATGCTGACACCATCGCTGAAATCTACACCCGCGAACTGACCGAAGGCATCGGCAAAACCGGCATCAAGGCCGGCATCATCAAGGTGGCGACCGGCGGCATCCCCGGCATGACCGCCAGCAGCAACGCCATCAGCAAGGCGGAAATGCTGACGCTCCGCGCCGCTGCGAAGGCGCAGAAGGCCACCGGCGCGCCGATCCTGTGCCACAATAGCGAGGTCGAGCCCTATGGCCGCGAGGTGCTGGACGTCATGGCCGAAGAAGGTGTGGATTTCAACAAGGTGCTGATCGGTCATGCCTGTGGTGTTGGTGATCTGAAATATTATTTCGATATTCTGGATCGCGGCGCGTGGCTGGGCTTTGACCGCTTTGGCCTGGAATCGATTGCGTCCGACAAGCTGCGGCTGGCCGGGCTGATGGGCCTTCTGGCGGTGGGCTATGACCGCATCATGCTGTCGCACGATGCGGTGCATTGCCTTCGCGGGCGTGCGGGCGGCGGCTTCAGCGCCATGCTGGAAGGCAATCCGAAATGGAATTTCGCGCATATCTCGCGCAATATTCTGCCGCAAATGCGCGCCGCCGGTGTGCCAGAAGAAAAAATCAAAAACCTGACCACCAATAATCCCCGCAGCTATTTCAAGAAATAGGAACCAGACATGGCCGGAAGACTCGAAGGCAAAGTAGTACTGATCACCGGCGGCGCCAGCGGTATTGGCGCCGCGCACGCCCGCACATTCGCCGCCGAAGGCGCGAAAGTGCTGATCGGTGATATTCAGGATCAAATGGGCCAGGAAGTGGCGGATGCGATCGGCATCACCAATAGCGGCGGACAGGCGGCCTATACCAATCTTGACGTCACCAGTGAAAAAAGCTGGGGCGACGCCGTCAAGAAGGCCGTCAACCTCTATGGCAAACTGACCACGCTGATCAACAATGCAGGCATTGCCATTGTGGGCGGCGTGACCACAGAAACCCAGGATAGCTGGGATAAAACCATCGCCGTCAACCAAAAGGGCGTGTGGTATGGCATGAAAACCGCGATCCCTGAAATGCTGAAAGCGGGCGGCGGCGCAATCGTCAATATATCCTCCGTCTACGGAATTATTGGCAGCCCTGATATGCTGTCCTATCACGCCTCCAAGGGGGCGGTGCGGCTGATGTCCAAGGCGGCGGCGCTGGAATACGCCACCAAGGGCATCCGCATCAATTCGGTGCATCCTGGCATCATCGAAACGCCCATCCTGACCAAAACATTTTCAGGCGGCGGCCCGGAAGTAGAAGCCCTGGTTAAGGGCATTCACAGCAGGACGCCGATGGCGCGTTTCGGAAAACCCGAAGAAATCGCCTATGGCTCGCTGTTTTTATGCACAGACGAAGCCTCGTTCATCACCGGCGCAGAACTGGTGATCGATGGCGGCTGGACCGCGCAGTAATAACTGGCTCAAAAAGAGCCCAATAGCAACGATGCTCAACAGGGAGATCTGACATGACTGTTAATTCAGCAACCGGCATGATCAAGCCGGAGGATTTGGGTTTTACACTGGTCCACGAACATCTTTCGGTCGGCTGGCCCGGCTGGGAACTTGATCCCCGCGACGTGGACCGCAAGAAAGAAATTTCCACGGCCGTCGACAAGATGAAAGAAATCAAGGAGCTTGGCGTTCGCAGCATCGTCGATCCCTGCCCGATGGAACTGGGCCGCGATCCGGAATTCGCCGCCGAAGTGTCACAAAAATCCGGCGTCAATGTCATCGTTGCGACCGGGCTGTATAATGACGCGCTGGGTATCCCGCAGCATTTCCGGCTGATGGATATTGACGGCATCGCCGAGGTCTATTGCCACGAAATTCAGGAAGGCATCGGCAAAACCGGCATCAAGGCCGGCATCATCAAGGTGGCGACCGGCGGCATTCCCGGCATTACCGCTCCGGGACAGGGGATAACCCCGGCCGAGCAGAAATGCCTGCGCGCGGCTGCCCGTTCGCACAAAAAAACCGGCGCGCCCATTCTGTGCCATAATGACGAAAGCGAACCCTATGGAAGCAAGACCTTGGATATTTTTGCGGAGGAAGGGGTCGATTTCAACAAGGTGATGATCGGCCATTCCTGCGGCGTGGGCGATATGCGCTATTATTTTGAAATTCTGCAACGCGGCGCCTGGCTTGGCTTTGACCGCTTCGGCATCGAAACCATCTGTTCCGACAAGATGCGCATGGCGTCCCTGATTGGCCTGCTTGGCGTTGGCTTCGACCGCATCATGCTGTCGCATGATGCGCTGCATTGCTGGCGCGGGCGCGACACCGGGGTGCTGGATGGCATGATGAAGGGATCGCCGAACTGGAATTTCTCGCATATCTCGCGCAATATTCTGCCTGCGCTGCGCAAATCCGGGGTGCCTGATGATCAGATCAAGACGCTGACCACCAACAATCCCATGAACTATTTCAAGAAGTAGGAACCAGACATGGCCGGAAGACTCGAAGGAAAAGTAGTGCTGATCAGCGGCGGCGCCAGCGGCATCGGCGAGGCGCATGCGCACGCCTTCGCCGCAGAGGGCGCGAAAGTGCTGATCGGCGACATCCAGGAAAAAATGGGTAAGGACGTGGCGGACGCTATTGGCATCACCAATAGCGGCGGGCAGGCGGCCTTTACCAGTCTGGATGTGTCCAGTGAGGCAAGCTGGAACGACGCGGTCAAGAAAGCCGTGAACCTGTATGGCAAGCTCACCACGCTGGTGAACAATGCGGGCATTGGCATGATGGGCGGCGTTACCACGGAAACCCAGGCTAGCTGGGACAAAACCATCGCCGTTAACCAGATGGGCGTGTGGTACGGCATGAAAACCGCCATCCCGGAAATGCTGAAAGCGGGCGGCGGCGCGATTGTCAACATATCCTCTGTGTACGGTATTATTGGCAGTCCTGGCATGTTGTCCTATCATGCCTCCAAGGGCGCGGTGCGGCTGATGTCCAAGGCGGCGGCGCTGGAATATGCCACAAAAGGCATCCGCATTAATTCGGTGCATCCGGGCATCATCGCAACGCCGCTGGCGAAAACCCTGCCGAAAGAAGCCATCGACGATATCTTCTCCAAAACGCCGATGGCCCGTTTTGGCAAGCCGGTGGAAATCGCTAATGGCTCGCTGTTCCTGTGTTCGGACGAAGCTTCGTTCATAACCGGGGCGGAACTGGTGATCGATGGTGGCTGGACCGCGCAATAACTTTCAAGGAATGTCGCTATGGGCCTGTATGAAAAGTATTTTTTACCAAAACTGATCAACTGCGCCTGTGGTACGAAGCCCATCATGCGCCAGCGCGCCAAAGTGGTGCCGCTGGCGCGTGGCCGCGTTTTGGAAATTGGCTCGGGGGCTGGCCATAATATTCCATATTATGACGGCGCCAAGGTTGACATGCTGTACGCGCTGGAACCTTCGGACGAGATGCGCGCCCTGGCGGCGGATCGCGTCAACAAAGCGCCGTTCAAGGTGGAATTTATCGATCTTCCAGGCGAACAGATTCCGCTGGAGGACAAAAGCGTCGATACCGTGGTGACGACATTCACCCTGTGCACCATTCCCGATACGCTGACGGCGCTGCGCGGCATGTTGCGGGTGTTGCGGCCCGATGGGCAGCTATTGTTTTGCGAACACGGCATCGCGCCCGACGCCTCGGTTGCCGCCTGGCAGAACCGGATCAACCCGTTCTGGAAACCCATTGGCGGGGGCTGCAACATCAACCGCGCCATCCCGAAGTTGATTGAGGACGCCGGGTTCAAAATCAGTGACTTGCAGACCATGTACCTGCCCAATACGCCCCGTATCATGGCCTATAATTACTGGGGTTCCGCGCGCCGTTAACTTTTTATTATGCGCGTTATGGTTTTGTTTGTCTGATCTATACAACCAAGCATGGGGATGTCTGGGCGTGGGACGCCGCATTTGCGGCGGGTTTTTTGCGTGCCGGAAAATCCACTCGACAGGCTTGTCGTTTTAATCATCGATGATCATGCAAATATGCGCAAGATCGTGAATACGATCCTGCATGCGCTGGGGATCCAGTTTGTGTATGAGGCCATTGACGGTGCGGATGGGTTCGAGGCCATGCGGGCCTATAATCCTGATATTGTGATTGTGGACTGGGAAATGCCGGGCATTGACGGCATCGAATTTACGGAACTTATCCGGAAAGCCAGCGACAGCCCCAACCCGTACGTACCTATTATTTTTCTGACAAGCTATTCGGACCGCAAGCATGTGTGCAGTGCACGTGACGCAGGTGTGACGGAATTTCTGGCCAAGCCAGTGTCCGCCAATGCGATTTATCTGCGCCTTATGTCGATCATCAACAAACCGCGGCCATTTGTCAGCGCAAAGAGCTATTTTGGCCCCTGCCGCAGGCGCCATAGAAGCAAGGATTACATAGGACGTGAAAGGCGGGTCTCCCAAATTATGGCAGACGCCTGACAGTGCCCAGATATTGCCAGTGCCGGCACATGCTTTCAATCGGGTGCATGCTGCATTAGTGTAATGCGATAGGAATTGCATTTACTCATGGCGGCTAAAAAAGATGCGCAAAGAACATCGGCCATTTCTACTAAAGCGCTTGGTGGCGTATTTCACGGATGCCTGGGCGCGGCATTTTCTGGTTCCATCATTTGACAGCATCGGCCCCGGCCACAAAATCCTCAGCCCATGGAGCGTCAGTATTTTTGGCGAAAATATTTCGGCGGGCCGTAACCTGCATCTGTTGTCGGCGCGCTTTGCCCCGGTGCAGCTATGCGTCTGGCGTGGCGAAGACAGCAATGGTGAAATCCGTATTGGCGATCATTGCCTGATCTGTCCCGGCGTGCGGCTGTCTTCGGCCAGCAGCATTATCATCGGCGATAACTGCATGTTCGCCTATGGTGTCTATCTGACAGATGCGGACTGGCACGATATATATGACCGCACGAAATCAATCGGCGCCAGCGCGCCCATCACGGTTGGCAATAATGTCTGGTTTGGTGATAACGCATTTGTCGCCAAGGGCGTAACCATCGGTGATAACGCCATCATCGGCGCGCGCGCGGTTGTCGTAAACGATGTGCCTGCCAATTGTGTTGCCGCAGGCAATCCCGCCAGAGTTGTCAAGCAGCTTGATCCCGATCATGAGATAAAAGTCCGCGCCAGCCTGTTTCATCTGTCCCCGGAAGATTTCACCCGATGGGAGTCTTCCATGGATAAAATGTTTACTGCGGATAATAGCTGGCCGGGCTGGCTACGCGCGGTGTTTTTTCCAAAAGCAGGCGATTGATGGAAAACGTCCCGCAGCCTCAACAGGCTATTATCATTGGCGCCGGATTTTCCGGCCTTGCAGCGGCGCTGGCATTGGGAAGTCTGGGCTGGCATGTGCGCGTCATTGAGCGTGACGGCGCACCCCCCGAAGGAGGGCCCGATGCCGCCTTTTCCGGTTGGGCGCGGCGCGGCGTTGCCCAGATGCGCCACAGCCATGTTTTTCTCGCGCGCCTCACCAATTTGCTGCGCGATCATTATCCCGGCCTGCTTGCGGATATGCGTGGCGCCGGTTGCCGCATTCTGGAATTCAGGGATGGGTTGCCGCCGGGCCTGCTGGCCAGTTATATTCCGGCGCCCGAAGACGCCGATCTCAGTTTTGTTTCCGGCCGCCGGATAACGCTGGAACTGGTGCTGCGCCGGCATGTGGCGGCGATGCGCAATGTGGAAATCATGCAGGGCCGTAAAGTGCATGGATTGTTATATGACACACAGGCCACGTCACGTTGCGTGACCGGCGTGGAACTGGAAAGTGAAACCGGCCTGCAGCAATTGCATGCCGGTCTGACCATAGACGCATCGGGACGCGGATCACGCAGCCCGGCATGGCTTGAAAAATCGGGCGCTATCGTGGAGGAAGAAACCGCGCCCGCAGGTATTTTTTATTTTACCAGGCATTACCGTTTGCGCCCGGATATGCAGGAGCCGCCGCGCAGCAATCATCCATCCGTAGGTGATCTGGGATATATAAAATATGGCGTGTTTCGTGCCGATAATGGCTGGTTTTCCCTGACCCTGGCGGCGCCGGACATTGAGGTGGAATTGTGCGAGGCCATTCGCGCGCCGGAAGTTTTCGATCATATCTGCGCATTGCTGCCTGGCGTTGCGCCCTGGACGGATGCGGCCTGCGCCGAACCCATGTCGCCGGTGTTTGTCATGGGCGGGTTGCGCAGCCATTGGCGGCATTTCACTGCGCAGGGCAATCCTGTGGCGCTGAATTTTTTTATCATCGGCGATGGCGCGGTGTGCAGCAATCCGCTGTATGGCCGGGGTTGCTCGGCCGGATTTTTGCAGGCGCATTTGCTGGCGGAGATTTGCGCAAAAAGCAGCAATCCATTTGAACGCGCCTTATTGTTCGATAGGATGATGCGCCGTGAAATTCGCCCCTATTATGATCTGATGGTCAGGCAGGACAGCCAGTCGATCCGCCGCGCCAGCGCCCTGCGCAACGGGGACTATCGTCCCGGTTTGCGCGCGCGTCTGGCGCGGCGTTTTTTCGAAGATGGCATACGCCCGGCTTCGCGTGGGGATATCAAAGTAATGCGGGCCTTGATGCGCGGCTTTCATATGCTGGAAAACCCGAACCTGGCTTTGCAGGATCCCGATATTCTTTTGCGCATCGGCCGGTATTTGTTGCGCGGGCGCGGACGCAATGCAGCGCTGCTTGGGCCGCCGCTTGGTCCGGAACGTAATGTGATGATGGAAAAACTGTCTTTATCCGAGAGATAACCTGATGAGCGATACGCAAAGCCTGCTATTTGCCAATGAGTTTTTTTACCGCGCCTTTGCCGGACGTGACCTGAAGGGGCTGGCGGAAATCTGGGCCAATGCCCCAAATATCAGCTGCACCCATCCTGGCTGGAACCCGGTTATGGGCCGGATTGCGGTCCTGGAAAGCTTCCGTGCGATCCTGCAGGGGGGCAGCCCACCCGATGTGCGCTGCCTTGCCCCTAAACCCATAGTGCTGGGCGACAGCGCCTATGTGCTTTGTCATGAGGCCCTTGACGGGCACTATCTTGTTGCAACCAATGTATTTATTCGCGAAGGGCGGCTGTGGCGGCTGCATCATCATCATGCCGGACCAGCCGGAAACCCGCCGGAAATTCCGGAATCTGCTCCCACTCCCATGAATTAGGGTGCGCTGGGGGTTGCTTTTGAATCGAATATGAACAATTTTGTCCGTTTTACAGGATAGCCCATGAACATTGAGACCATCCCCGCCACCCTGCGCAAGCAAGGGCAAAAGTCCGGTTTGCCGCACCGCGACAGGCCGTTGCGCATCTTGTTGCCCAGCTATCGCAGTGATCCCTATACGGGCGGGCAGGGTGTCTATATGCGCCACTTCAGCCGCGCCCTGGTGGATATGGGGCATCATGTGGATGTGATTTCCGGTCCGCCCTATCCCCATCTGGATCCGCGTGTTGGCTTGATCAAGCTGCCCTCGCTGGATCTGTATGCGGCGAAGTCGCCCTCCTTTGGACTGCCGCGCGCGCGCTGGAAAAATTCGGTGGACTGGGCCGAATATTTTATCCACATGTCGGGCGGCTTCCCGGAAATCTACACCTTTGGCCGCCGTCTGGCCGACTATATGAAGGACAAGGTGCACGAATATGATCTGGTGCATGATAACCAGACCATCTGTCCGGGCCTGCTGGATTTACAGCGCATGGGGCTGCCCGTTGTCAGCATCATCCACCATCCGATCACCATGGACCGCAAGCTGGCGATCGAAGCGCAGACAAATCCATTTTATAAATTTCTGTCATGGCGCTGGCATCGTTTTGTAAAAATGCAAATTCGGGTGGCCCGGCAATTGCCCAATATCATCGCCGTATCAAAATCCACCCATCGCGATCTGATGGCGCAGTTCGGCGTGAAGCCCGAACAGATGGAAATTATTTTTGAAGGCATTGATTGCGAAACATTCCGCCCCATGCCGGAAATTACCCGCAAGCCCAACCGCCTGATGGCGACCGCCAGCGCGGATGTGGCGCTCAAAGGCCTCGTATATCTGGTGCACGCCTATGGCAAATTGCTGCGCGAGTTTCCCGATCTTGAACTGGTCGTGGTGGGAAAGCTGCGCGCGGGGCCAACCGAGCGGTTGCTGGATAAACTGGGCATCAAATCAAAAGTGCGCTTCGTTACCGGCATTACAGATGATGAAATCCGGCGGTTGTACGCAGAAACAACCGTCGCCGTCAGCCCGTCTTTATACGAAGGGTTTGGTTTTCCTGCGGGCGAGGCCATGGCCTGTGGTGTGCCGCTGGTCGCCACCACTGGCGGTGCGCTGCCGGAAGTTGTTGGTGATGTGGGTGTGATTGTACCGGCAGGTGACGCGGATGCATTGGCGAATGCGATTGCCGGTCTGCTGCGAAATCCAGCCAAACGTGAAATGCTGGGGCCATTGGGGCGCGAACGCATTGTGCGTGAATTCAGTTGGCCATTATGCGCGCGTAATCTGACTGAATATTATTACCGGTTGCTGGATCGTCATGCGCACCATCGAAATTGACCGGCTCGATATTTCCGACGGGGATGTCGTGCTGGACCTTGGCTGCGGCGAAGGGCGGCACCTGCATGCGCTTTACTTTGCCAGGCGGCTGCATGCGGTGGGGGTCGATCTGGGCTTTGAGGATTTGCGCAAGGCGCGGCGCGGGCTGGAGCTAAACCCGGACCTGGAATCCAACCCGCAACGCTATTGCAGTTTCGCACAGGCAAATGCGCTCACACTGCCATTCCCGGATGGCTGCTTTGATCTGGTGCTGTGTTCGGAAGTGCTGGAACATATTCCCGATTATCAAAGCGCGCTTGATGAAGTGTACCGGGTGCTGAAGCCGGGCGGCACGCTGGCCGTCAGTGTGCCGCGCACCTGGCCGGAATGGATATGCTGGAAACTCAGCCCCGGCGGCTATGCAAATTCACCTGGCGGGCATATTCGCATTTTCCGGTCCGGTGTTTTACGCCGCGATATTGAACGCCGCGGGTTGCGCTTTACGCGCCGTCATTGGGCGCATGGGCTGCATTCGCCCTATTGGTGGCTGCAATGCATGCTGTGGGAGCGCAAGGAAACATCGCGTATGGTGCGCTTATACAGGCGTTTTCTGGAATGGGATATTTTGCAGCGGCCATTGTTAACCCGCATACTGGATAAATTGACCAGCCCAATCATGGGAAAAAGCGTTGTGATGTATTTCGCCAGGGCATTATAGGAAGCAGGGATATGGAAAAATTATATTTGGCAAAAGGCCAGTTTCCGCCAAATTTTTTTGATGGCACAGCCACACGTATTTTACATCTGCAACGTGCTGATGGCGCCATTCCGTGGTTTGATGGCGGGGTGGTGGATCCCTGGAATCATGTGGAGGCGGCTATGGGCCTCAGCATTCTGGGTCACTGGGATGCAGCCATCAAAGCCTATGACTGGCTGATAGATAATCAGTTGGCGGATGGTTCCTGGTGGGGCGAACTGGGCGCGTCTGTTCCCATCGACCTTGAAAAAGCCACGTTCGATGGGGATGCCCAGGCCGGCGAGCCGCCGGTGCGCGACAGTAACTTCTGCGCCTATATTGCTGTCGGCGTATGGCACCATTATCTGGTTACCGGGGACAGGGATTTTCTGTTGCGTATGTGGTCCGCTGTTTCAGCGGCCATGGGTTTTGTGCTGTCACTGCAATCGGAACATGGCGAAATCCGCTGGGCGGCCTGGGATTCGCGTGATGCGGACGATGCGCTGATCACCGGCTGTTCGTCGATTTATAAAAGTCTTGAATGCGCCATTCATATTGCCAGGGAATTGCATGAACCCTATGGGGAATGGGTGCTTGCGCGCGCACGGCTGGGCGATGCGCTGCGCCATAAGCCGCACCGGTTTGACCGGACATGGGAATCGAAAGAACGCTATTCGATGGACTGGTACTATCCGGTGCTGTCGGGCGCGCTGCGTGATGATGCAGCGTTTTCGCGGCTGGCCGGTAAATGGAATATTTTTGTCGAAACGGGGCACGGCTGCCGCTGTGTCTCCGACGAACCCTGGATTACGGTTGCGGAAACCTGCGAACTGGTGCTGGCGCTGCTGACCTCGGGCCAGCCGGTGCGGGCGATGGAACTGTTCAGCTGGGTGCATAAATACCGCCATGACAGCGGCGCCTACTGGATGGGCTATCAGATTGCCGAAAATGTTCCGTGGCCGGAGGAAATGCCGGCCTGGACGGCTGGCGCGGTATTGCTTGCGGCAGACGCATTATGCAGTGTGACGCCCGCATCGCGCCTGTTCATCGACGTGCTAGGCGAGGATGCGGCGCAGCAGCCCAAGCGATTTTACCATAGCTAGTTTTTCAAACAGCCCTGACGCCAGCGCCAGCCTATAAATTTCATAAGGGGCCTGGCCGCCATCTTTTGGATCTGGAAAAATATCGTGAATGGCGAGGATTCCGCCCTGCATGACATGCGGGCTGAAACCGCGATAATCAATCATCGCCATTTCAAGCGCATGGCCGCCATCAATGAACAGCATCGAAAGCGGTATATTCCAGTACCGCGCCGCCAGCCTTGATTTGGTGACAATCGCTACAACCGTATCTTCCAGCTGCGCGCGCCGCAATGTGTCGCGGAAAAACGGCATCGTATCCATCGCGCCCGCCCTGGCGTCCCAGGTATCCGGGTCGTGATGTTCCCAGCCAGGCTGGTTTTCCTCTGATCCGCGATGATGGTCCAGCGCATATAACAGCCCGCCGCGCGCCTTGCAGGCCGTACCCAGATAGACCGTGGATTTTCCGCAATAGGAACCGATTTCCATCACCGGACCCTGCCTGGCCATGTCAAGTGCAGCGTCATGCAGCGCCGCGCCCTCAGCCGGATCCATAAAGCCTTTAACAGATTCGATATCGATGGGCAGGGCAGGCCGCATCATTTCCCCCCATAGGCCGGGACCAGTGCGATCCGGCGTTCGATGTCCGCCATCAATTCCAGATAGCGTTGGCTTTCCACATCGCCAAAACGGCTCTCAAATTGGGCCTGGGTCATATTGTCGGGCAAACCTGTAATATCAGGAAAAAATTCAGCTTCGCTTTTGACCTGCGCCAACATGCTTTGAAGCTGCTTTGCGTTAGTTCCGCTTGCTGCCCGCTCTGCCATTACAACGCCGGCGCGGTCACCGGCAATGTCGGAAAAGCTGAATCCGCTGCCACCGCGCAATGTATCGTTAATTTCCTTGAACTCACCGATGGCATTGGCAATGCCTACGCCTGCGGCAAGTTGTAATCCTGCAGATGTCAGATAATGCTGCACAAGATCGTGGCGGCCTTTCACAGTGACATTGTGGCTGCCCAATTTAGACCCGGTAAAATATTTCCCCTCAGAATTTCCGGCTAGTTTTGACATGCGCTCATCGCCAAAATAAATCGCCAGCGCCAGGATCGCCGCCTTGTTTTCATTCACAGCGTCTCCCCCCTCAGATGCGCTGCGTTTTGTTGCAAGCGCAAACACTGGTGCTATATATTGGGTAAGAGATACATAGCCACCGCGCAAGCCGGCGGCAATTTCCTGCAGGCGGGAATAGTATACCTGTGCCCGTTCCGGGTCGGCGATGCGGAGTTGCTCATTCTCGGTTAACCGCTTGAGCAGATCTTCAGAATTACCTTCATATGGCGTGTAACTAAGTGTCATCGACTTTGCAGAAAAGCGCACGGCGCTGATTGTACTGATTGCAGTTTTGCCACTTCCCTCGCCAAGCACAGAATCAAGCCCCCGCCCGAGCAACGGCAGCAATAAATCTGGCGGGAATGAAGCTCTGCCCAATGTGACATGACTAAACAGCAGCCCCTGTCCGGACGGCAGCAAGCCAAAACTGAAATTGAAATAGCGTCCCAACGGATTGGCGGGCAACTCAATGGTCAGTCTTGCCTCCAACCCTTGCGCTGATATCTTCGCACTCGCCCGCGCAGAAGGAGCGCCACGCACTGCAAACGCCAGCAGGCTTTCCAGATCCTGTTCTGTTACTGAAAGTTCGGCCTTGGAGTTATTTTCGGCGGCCCCTTTTCTATATCGCTGTATCAGATATTTAACGCGTTCGGCCTGTTCCGAACTGGCGACGGCAGATCGATCTGTAACCAGGGGCGTATTCTCGATGGCTAGAAAACCAAGATAACCAAGCCCTGCCACGCCCGACAGCAAGATCAGAAAAAGCATCACAAACAGGCGCTTCATTCTGGCTTGTCCTTTATTATGCCATTAAGAATACCATTTAACACTTTGCGCGCCGCGTTTTCTTTTGGCGGCGGGGGTGGTTCTTGTTGCAGCACAGGTGGGATAGCTTGCGGCGCGGTAACGGCGGGCGGGGGAACCGGTTGGGCATCCCTGTTGCTGATCACCCGTTGCAGGCTTTTCGACATCAGGGCTTGTGTGAAATAATTTTCCAGTCTGTTTGTGCGTAAGGTCCGCTCTGGATTATTCAGGGGACCAATATATGCAATGCCCAGTGGTGGTGCGTTCATATGGCCGTTCAGGGTCAGGCTGAGTTCGGTATTCAACCAGTAACGCGGCAGGTCGATGCTGGCCTCTAACCCGCCTGTTACTGAATCAATGCTGATAACCGGGTTACTGCTTTGTGCGACCCCCTGGCTGATCGTAAAGGGTATGCTGATGCGTTTATAGGGGGTGTTGCCGCCCTGCAAAACCGTGTCTGCGATTTTCAGAAAATCGGCGGCGCGTTCCAGACTGGTAAGCCGGTTGCTGAAAGCCGGCAGGTCAATACCCTGAATGAACCCGTTAATGGCGGTGATTTGGGCTTGTCCTTCAAGGCTTGAGACCAGGGCAAAGCTGCTGGCGCCCGCCCCCTTTACGGCGCCGGAAAAATCCAGGCGGCCGGTCATTGCCGGGGCAGCTGAAAGTAGGGCGCTCGCCGCTTCCATATCTGCGCCTTTCAAATTCCAGCTTACGGTAAGTTCTGGCGCGGACGCGCCGCCATGCAGACTGGCGGTTGCACTTGCTTCACCCCCGAACAGACTGCCGGTAAACTGTTTCAGGCTGGCCTTCCCTTCGCGTATTTCAAGGATCAGAGAGGGCTTGACGATATCATATCCGCGAGCGGAAAAACGACCGGCGTCAAGTTTTACCTCTGCCTCAAATTGATCCAGATATGCCAAATCAAACGGCGCCCCGGACCAGGGTAATTGCCGGCTTGGAGCTGGCGTGCCCGCATTCGAAGATTGCGCTGCCTGTGAAAAATTATCCGCCAGAATTTCACCCGCCATTACCTCTGCCCGCAATAGCGGCTTCGGCCCCTTGGTATTCCAACTGGCTTGCCCCTGCAGAAGGATGGTGCCAATCGTGCCGTTCAGCGCGCTTAAACTGATTTCTCCGTTAGCGCTGGCAAGTTCTGCCGTCAAAGCAATGCCCGCCTCATCCTCTGTTGCTATTGGTGAAATATCCAGGCTCGATTGAGCAGCAATTTTGTGCAGGCTGGGATTAGTGAGGGATAAATGCGCCTTGAATGTTGTTTGCTCCCCAACCGGGGCGATTATGCCGGGCGCAAGCCCGCTAACACCGCCCGATACCTGCAATGAAGTTTCTCCGAAACGGGAATCAATCACGGTTTCAACACCCGCATTGGCCAGCAGGAATTTTGCCTCGATAGAAGATTTTCCTAACTGCGCGCCCGGTACAGGTAACGTGACGCCGATGGTGCGCGCCAACCCGCCAAGATCATTGGATGCAAGACGGAGATTTATTTCCCCTTGCGCCGCCGCCGCAAAATTGCTTAGCACCCCGCTTAAGCTGAGCGCGGTTCCAGCCACATCTGCGACAGAAAAACTGTTTATTGCCAGAGCGCCGTCAATTGCTGTCCCGTCGGCCTGCAATTTGGTAATGGGTACGCCGCGATAGGTAAGTGCGTTAACGGACAATTTGAAATTGCTGTCAAACCGGTCTATCAGGCTGCGGGCTAGCATCCACGATATTCCTGTGTCCGGCGCAGTATCTGGTGTAATATTATCCGTAGACGGCGTATTCTGAACAAGATCATTTTCATCCGGAAGGTAATTATCCGCATTCAATTGATCTATATGCAGATCAATGCCCAGCGCAGTCCGTTCACGCATCGCAAGGGCAAGACTGCCAGTCAGCTTTGATGAGTCAATCTCGGCGGTAATTTCATTCAGTTGCGCCAGCTCAGGCGATAGATCAAACAGCGCCGCTAACGCGGCCCGGCTCAGGCTGCGCTCCGGCATATCAGGCGCTTCGACACCAAGCCAGCCAAGCAACCCGCGCAAATTTTCAGACCGCAGATCAAGTTTGCCGGTGAATTTCGGCTGCCCCCTGGCTGTTGTCACTTTGCCGGAAATCCGGGTTGCGGTGCTGCCGGGTAATTGTGCGCTAAAGTTATCAATCGTGGCAATACCGTCCGCAACGGTGCTAACAAGGCTTACATCGCGGATATGACCACCATTCAGTTTTACGGCATTGCCGGTTAACTGCAGGGCGCCTGATATATCGGGCGGGATTTTGAAGTTATTTACGGGTGCGGGTTGCGCAACAGAAGATGCCGGGACAGGCGCGCGCAACACATCCAGATCAAAACTGGAAGCATTCACAATGGCTGCAAATGTTGGCGCCGCCTGCGTATCAAGCGAAAGACTTCCCGTCAGTGAATTTTCACCCAGGCTCAGCTTTACTTTGTCAAATTTCAGGCTATTGGCGCCAATGGCAAGACTGCTTTCAATCCGGTAAGGACGGCTTAATATTGCAGGCTGGAAGCCAGACAAAGCAGGCGCGCCCAGTTGTGCAATCGAAGCTATCAATCTGGTTAAATCCGTACCCTGACTATTCAGGATTCCTGTTACGCCGCTTTCGGCAGTAATGTTTCCAGTAAAATCGATATCTGTATCATCATGAAGTACAGATTTTACAGTAAGAGTGGCGGCGCGTCCGGGCGCAAAGACTCCAAGTTCTGCCGTAACGCGGACCGGCACATCCTGTAGCAGTAATGACCCTCCGGCTTTGAATGGTCCATGCAAGGATTCAGCCGAAAGCTGTAACGCCATTGCTTCAAACGTTATATCGGCCCCGGAAACATGGTCGCGATAGCGCACCCTGCCGTGTTCGATCAGCACATGATCAAAACGAATCCCAAGCGGGCTGTTTTGCGCCCCAGTTTGCCAGGCCCAGTTGTGGGCGCCATCTGGCAAAATTTCCAGATTCAGCACCGGCGCGATCAGCCGGAAATTGGCAACCTGAATTTTCCCGGAAAGCAGCGCCAGCATACCAAACTGCGCCTCCAGCCGTTCCAGGCTAAGCATCACAGGCTCAGATGCGCCGTCGCTATTTGCAAGTGTGGCATTTTCAAGGAACAGGGCCGGGCGCGGTAACATGCTAAAACCGATCCCGCCTTCAATGCGCACCTGCCGGCCTATGATGGCGCTTGCCTGATCTTCTATCTCGCCCTTGAAGCGGTTCCAGTCAACATAATCGGGCAAAATCAATGCAGCCGCAATCAGGCCGGCCAGCACGACTGCTATGCCGATCGCAATCTTCCTGAAACGGGACGCTGGACGTTTGAACTTGCGTACTTGCCGCATATGGCGAATCTATTCCTTATTATTCTGGCAAAAACATACAGCAACGTGGATAATGTCTCCATGACCGAGATCGTCAATCTTAATAAAGCGCGTAAACAGCGCGCAAAACAGGCGGGGCTTAAAACAGCCAGCCAAAACCGCATAAAATTCGGGCTGACCAGGCAGGTCCGCGACGCAGCCCGCCGCGAACAGGAAAAGCAGGGCAAAACAATGGATGCGTTGCGCCTGGAACCGGACCCGGATCAGAAAACCTGAACCGCATGTCAGAAACAACTCAGGAAAGCAGCGCCATGCCAATGTCAGGGCCGTTGAATGGTATCAGGATAGTCGATCTTTCACGGGTGCTGGCGGGCCCCTATTGCACCATGACGCTGCTGGATTTGGGGGCCGCTGTTACCAAGGTTGAAACCCCTGCCGGCGGTGACGATGCGCGCGCTTTTGGGCCGTTCATTGGGGATCGCTCGGCCTATTTCATGTCGCTTAACCGGGGAAAACGCTCCATTGCGCTGGATCTCAAGGCTCCTGCGGACCGGGCGATTTTTGAACAGTTGCTTGAGCATGCGGATGTACTGGTGGAAAATTACCGTGCCGGCGCCATGGAAAAGCTGGGTTACGGCTGGGACATGCTGCAGGCGCGCTATCCGCATCTGATCTATGCCGCGACCAGCGGTTTTGGTCATACCGGCCCTTATTCTGATCGCCCGGCCTATGACATGGTGGTGCAGGGCATGGGCGGAATTATGAGCCTGACCGGCTATCCCGGTGGCCCACCAACCCGGGTCGGCAGTTCGATCGGCGATATTACGGCAGGCCTGTTCACCTCTATCGGAATTCTGTCGGCGCTGCATCATCGCTCCGGGACGGGCAAGGGCCTCAAGGTTGATGTTTCCATGCTGGATTGCCAGTTGGCGATTCTGGAAAACGCCATCGTGCGGTATTTCACTACTGGTGAAATTCCCGCGCCATTGGGTGCGCGCCACCCCTCGATTACACCGTTCGAAGCCTATGCGGCCCAGGACGGGTATGTGATTATTGCTGCGGGTAATGACAAACTGTTCCATCTGGCGCTAGAAGCGCTTGGTTTGCCGGAATTGCAACATGATCCGCGTTTTATCAACGGCCCCTTGCGCAATAAAAATGTCGAGGCGCTGAAGCAATGTTTTGAAGCGGCGCTGGCCAAGGCAAATGTGGAACACTGGCTGACGCAATTGCACGAACGCGGCGTCCCGGCCGGGCCGATAAACAATGTGGCGCAAATTCTTGCCGATCCGCAGATCAAAGTCCGCAATATGGTGGTGACGGCCCAGGACCCGGTGGCGGGTACATTGCACATGGCGGGTAATCCCATCAAGCTTTCGGCCTTTCCCGACCCATCCACCCGTGGCGCACCACCGGAACTTGACGGCAATCGCGCTGATATTATCCGTGAACTGAACGATTTGCAATTACATCTGACGCGTCTTAAACAGACAGACCGCGAAGCTGTTGAACGCTTTATGCTGGGCCGTTTCGGTACAGTACAGATGCCGGGCCAGGCCGGGCTGCACGACGTATGCGCCCTTTCCGGTTTTACCGCCAAAAATGCGGGTGAATTGGCAGGGCTTGCCAGCTTTGCGATTGACGGGGATCGCTGCCAGTTGGTTTGCCTTGATAGTCTGCATGCAGAGCAGGGCTGCGGCGGGGCGCTGTTGCAGGCGGTGATTGATTTAGCACGCTCGGAAGGCTGCCGCAAATTGTGGACATTTGCCGGTAACAATAATCTGCGGGCAGTCAGCTTTTTTCAAAAACGCGGATTTGCCATTACCGGGGTGCTGTCAGGTAAGCTTGCAAAATTCCTGGCGGAAATTCCTGGCGCGATCACACCCGGTGACACCGCAATCCCGGCGCGCGACATGCTGGAATTGGAACGGCCACTTTGACTTGTTCATTCTGATATGCGGTTTATGCCGTTTATATTTGGTCTGGCGCTTTGCGTCATGCTGGCCCCGTTCGGGGCAATGGCCGCGCCAAATTATTCGCGCATCGAACTGCTTGCTGCGGCGGCCGGCGAGGGGGATGGCGGCCCGATATTGCTCGGCATACGGATTGAACCTCGCCCCGGCTGGAAGACTTATTGGCGCGCCCCCGGTGAAAGTGGCCTGCCGCCGGTTTTTACGTTCCGTGTGCATGACAATACCGGCCAGCCGCAAATCAAATGGCCAGCACCAAAGCGGTTGATCCTGCAGGGACTGGAATCCTACGGGTATGATGGCCCGGTGATATTTCCATTTTATGTTCAGCCGCAGGATGCCGCTAAACCGGTACGTCTGGAAATTGAGGCGGATTATGCGGTGTGCATGGATATCTGTGTGCCAGAACAGGCGGCGCTTCACCTGACTCTGCCGCCTGGATCAGCCAGCGCCACACCAGATCACGAAGCTTTGCGGGCGGCGCTAGCCCGGGTTCCTCGCCAGCAGGATGAAAACAGTCAGCCCCGCATCCGCGCCGCTTATGTGCGGCAAAATGGCGCAAATGTAATTTTGCTGGTGCAAGCGGAGACACGCCAGGGTTTTCAGGCGCCGGATCTGTTTGCGGATGGTCCGGCCGATCTGCTTTTTTCGGCGCCCCAGATCGGTTATTTAAGTGGAAAACATCAGGCGACCTTCAGTCTGACGGTAACGCAGCTTGATCCCTCCCAGCCGGTCATTGGCCAAACTGTTACCCTGACCCTGGTAGACGGAGAAATTGCCGTTGAAAAGCATGTGAAACTGGCGGAACAGGCACGAACAGAGTAGACTTGGCTTGCGAATAATTCCAGCTATCAACAAGGGAGACAGAAGATGACTATCAAAGTAGGTGACAAGATACCCGAAGGCACACTGATGCGTATGACTGAAAAAGGGCCAGCCCCGATCACGACCGCTGAATTGTTCGGCGGTAAGAAAGTGGTGCTATTTGCGGTTCCGGGTGCGTTTACGCCAACCTGCTCCAATCAGCATCTGCCCGGATTCGTTGAAAAGGCTGATGAAATAAAAGCTAAAGGTGTAAGCACCATCGCGTGTCTGTCGGTTAATGATGCGTTCGTCATGGGGGCCTGGGGCAAGGACCGTAATGTTGGCGATAAGGTGTTGATGGTTGGCGATGGCAGTGCAGCCTTCAGCAAAGCCTTGGGGCTTGATCTGGACCTGTCCAAAATGGGGCTGGGCATGCGTTCCAGGCGTTATTCCATGCTGGTGGAAGATGGCGTCGTAAAGCAGTTGAATATCGAAGACGCCCCGGCAGGTGCTGTAAAAAGCGGCGCCGACACCATGTTATCCCAGCTTTAGGCTGTGTACCCTCTCCCGGTTGGGCTTTTTAACCTGACCGGGCCAATATTCAGAATTTGCTAACAATATTTGTTCAATATGTGCGCCTATCCCATTAAGGAAGGCGGCGCAAGTGTCAGTTCCTCTTGAGAATATTTTACAGGCAAGCTCGGCAGTTTCGTTCCGTGTGCTTGATGTTTCGCGTGAGCTGCAGCCATCTGAGCGTCTGTTTCAAAGCGAAGAACTGAACCAGACCATTATCTTCAAACAACCAAGCTTTTCTATCGATAGAACACCCAAGGATATGCGGCGGCGTCCAGACCCTGCAGGTAAAAAAAGCGCGCCCGGCCGTCCAATTCAAACGGCGATATTTGTACCAAAGGTGCATAATGAACCCGATCTTGGTGGTCATGCCATTTTCATGGGGCAGCCGAAATATGCCGAACTGATGAAGCATCATTGCGGCATTAATGTCGCTGACAATGAAGCGCACGCGAATGATCTGGCGTTGTTGCGTGTTCTGGAAGAAGTGCCGTCATTTGATCCCTTCCTATTAAAATCAGTTCTTTCCGATAAAAAAATATCGGTTGATGAGCATTATCTGGACGTCATGAAAGAAGAAGAGGTGGAAGTCCGCCAGGTCATCGAGCAGCGGGTGCGGCCAATTGTCGAGCGGGCATACGCCGGTCTTGCACCAGAAGAGGCGGAAAAGCGCACCCAATCCTTTATCGATGGTATCTGGGATCCTGATTCAAGCGATGCGACGGCCTTTATTGCCGCGTTCCGCATCGAAGCCGAAGCAATCCCCGAGGTGTTTGGCGCCTGGAAGGGGATTTCTTACTATCAATATCAATTGCAGCGAATCCGCCCCCGCATCGCGGAACTGCTGTCATTTTTGCAATCGGATAACTCTATTCCGATTGATGTCCGCAAATTGGTGTTATCGGAGCGCGAAAGCCTGATGATGTTCCGCAAGGATATTCTGCAGCGATTGCGCAACGCCTATAAAAATACTCAGGGAATTTTGCATGAATGTGATCAGGCCTATGACGGGCTGATTAAAGAAGGCAATCCTTTGCCCTTCCGCACTTTTTTACAAACGGCGGTGGATAAATACTGGACGCTTGGCGCGTGTAATTGCTCGTTGGTGCTCGTTGCCGATGTCTGGCAGCGCTATAGTCATAACGGCCGCGCCATCAGATACGAAGCGGAAGTGATCAAATCCATGTTCGCGGGCATGCGCGCGGCGCTGAGCGCAGAAAATGTTGGTAATTCGATCAACTAGACCGTTTTTTGTCCAGACTGAATCGGACCCCCTCCCTTCCCCTTTCAGGGGCAGGGAGGGGATCAGGAGGCAGAGCGAGGGGATCAATGATTTGCAGGAAAGCCAAGCGCTTCAACTTAATCAGAAAACGCTCTAGCTGAAGGCTGCCCTAGCGTTTAAATGGCGCCATGCCCTGATTGGCAAGCGCGTCGGCACGCTCGTTTTCCGTATGGCCGGCATGGCCTTTCACCCAATGCCAGGTCAAATGCTGGCGCTCTATCTGGGCTTCCAGTTCCAGCCATAAATCCTGATTTTTGACGGGCTTTTTATCGGCAGTACGCCAGCCATTACGTTTCCAGCCATGAATCCATTTGGTGATGCCATCCCGCAAATAAGACGAATCCGTGTGCAGATGAATATTGCATGGGCGCTTTAACGCTTTTAGCGCTTCAATTGCCGCCGTCATTTCCATGCGGTTATTGGTTGTCTCTTGCGCGCCGCCGCATATGGTTTTCTCAACCCCATCATGCACCAATAACGCACCCCAGCCGCCAGGGCCGGGATTGCCCGAACAGGCTCCATCGGTATAAATATCAACACGGTCCCGATGCGCGGCGATCATGCATCAATTCCATAAGCGCCAGGGCCGGAAATATCACGATGAAATCGCAACTTATGCAGATATTCAAACGGGTCTTTCGGTTTCACCAGCGCACCGTCAACGGGAAACAGCCAGTCATGCAAACGGGTCAGTAAGAAACGCAGTGCAGACCCGCGCGCCAGCAGTGGCAGCGCCGCCATCTCGGATGGCGTAAGCGGGCGGACCGCCTGGTAGCCAGCCAGCATCAGGCGCGCCTTGGTGACATTGAATGCGCCATCTGCCTCGAAGCACCAGGCGTTCAGGCAGATCGCAATGTCATAGGCCAGCGCATCATTGCAGGCGAAATAAAAATCAATAAATCCGCTTAGTTTGTCATGCAGAAAAAAAACATTATCAGGAAACGCGTCCGCATGAATGACACCTGCCGGCAAATTGTCCGGCCATTGGTTCTCCATCTGTTGCAGTTCTGCGTCAAGCTCTGCACGAAGTCCGGCGGCAAAATCATCCGCGCGCGCGGCGCTGCGCATATAGAGTGGCCGCCAATGCCGCACCGACAATGCATTGGCGCGCTGCATCGGGAATTCCAGTCCGGCCAGATGCAGCTGCGCCAGCCCCTCGCCAAGCATCGCGCAGTGTTGCGGCCGCGGCCGGCGTACTGACATACCATCCAGAAATGTCACAATTGCTGCGGGACGTCCTGCGAGTGTCCGTAACGCCTGACCATCGCGGGCATGTACGGGTAACGGGCAGGAAATACCGCGCCCCGCCAGATATTCCATCAGCCCGATGAAATAAGGCAGGTCGGCTGGCGCAACCCGCTTTTCGTACAAAGTCAGAAAATAGACGCCGTCCCCGCCATCGGTGCGTAGCATGAAATTGCTGTTTTCAACCCCTTCGGCAACCCCTTTGCATGAGATTACATCGCCAATGTCATAATCAGCGATAAAGGCATCAAGCTCTTCGTCGGAAACTTCTGTGTAAACCGCCATGTATGTTTCCTCACCCCGGTCTATTCAAGCAATGCGCGGGGCAATTTGAATTCTATGTCCTCGCGGGTCACGGCAACCTCTTCTATGTGCATATCATAATGCACGGCAAAGGCGTCCAGCACCTGCTGCACCAGAATTTCCGGCGCCGATGCGCCCGCGGTTACGCCAAGGTTGCGTATCCCGTCAAAACTTGCAATATCAAGCTCGTTCGCATTCTGCACCAGCAATGCCCGTTTACATCCGGCGCGCACCGCCACTTCGACCAGACGCATGGAGTTTGAAGAATTTGGCGCGCCCAACACCAGCAAGGCGTCGCAGCGCGCGGCGATCGCCTTTACCGCCGCCTGCCGGTTGCTGGTGGCATAACAGATATCTTCGCGCGGCGGCCCGCTCAGTTCTGGAAACCGCTGGCGTAACACAGATATGATTTCCGCCGTGTCATCCACCGAAAGGGTTGTCTGGGTGATATAGGCCAGACGTGTTGCGTCGCGCGGCTGATAATCCATGGCATCGGCAACCGTTTCCAGCAGCGTCACGGCGCCTGCGGGCAATTGTCCCATGGTGCCGATAACTTCGGGATGCCCCTGGTGGCCAATCAGCACGATTTCGCTGCCCATGCCGTGATGGCGCTGGGCCTCAATATGCACCTTGGAAACCAGCGGGCAGGTGGCGTCGATATAAAACAAGCCTTGTGTCTGCGCCATCTCGGGCACGGATTTGGGTACCCCATGGGCCGAAAACACCACCGGGCGGCCAGCCTCGACCTGATCAAGCTCATCAATGAATATGGCGCCGCGCGCCTCAAGGCCTTGCACCACATGCCGGTTATGCACGATTTCATGACGCACATACACGGGCGCGCCATATTTCAGCAGCGCCTTTTCGACGATCTGGATCGCCCGGTCAACGCCTGCGCAAAAACCGCGCGGCGCCGCCAGATAAAGTGTCAGGGCTGGTTTGGCCATTTGCTTGATTCAACATTTGCCATTAGACTGTTCCCCAAGCCCCAATCTTACAAAAGCCTGAAGGAGCACGCCATGGAAGAGCCTGTGATTGCCGGAAAGCAACCTATTGCCGTTGATGTGGTTGCTGGCAAGAATTATTTCTGGTGTGCCTGCGGCAAGTCCGCAACACAGCCCTTCTGCGACGGGGCCCATAAAGGCACCAGCTTTACGCCGGTGCCCTACAAGGCCGACGCTGACCGTAAGGTGTTTTTCTGCGCCTGCAAGAAAACCAGCAAGCCCCCTATGTGTGACGGTACCCATAATAAGCTCTAGATGTTAAGGGTGGCCGTATAGCTGCGCTAGAATATTGGCTGATAAGTGACAATTTGAACATATGAATGTGATTTTCCGCATTGCGCTGCTTGGCGCGCTTCTCCTGCTACCCGCCGCCTGCAGCTCTGATGAAGACCTTGGTAAAGAGCCCTTGGCATGCCCGACGGTGGGCGTCCTGTCGGATGCTTCGATGTTGCGTGTGTTCGCTGATGGGGCAGGGCGTGAGCAGGCTAATACCGCCTATGAGCTGGAATTCATGCGCGCGCATCTGCTTGAATGCGAATTGAAAAAAGGCAAAATGACCGCATCCCTTCGCTTTGAGGCGCGGGCGAAAACCGGGCCAGCCGTTTCCTCAAACGAATATGAGTATCCGTATTTCGTGGCGCTGCTAAACCCCGATGGCGAGGTGATCAGTAAAACCATCCAAAAGGGTTCTGTCAAATTCAAGTCTGGCAAGGCCGAGGCCTTTTTTGCCGAAGAATATGATGACGTCGAATTTACCGTACCTGAGGGTAAAGATGGCCGGGGCTATGAAATATTGATAGGGTTTCAGCTGACCCGCGATCAGATTGAATTCAATCGTGCGCGGGACGCCGCGCCAAAGTCCAATCCTGATCTGATAATGCAGTAACGCGGCAGGGTTGGTGGCGCCCCGGGACAGCTAGACCGTTTTGCGATCAGCTTGAGATGCGCCTGGTATACTTGCGCATCGTTGATCCCCTCCCTCGCCGCGCGGGCGCTGGCGCAGCGG
>OBEQ010730060.1_pt1 | contig 28542 bp, 18 predicted proteins | sample 1670901 | NCBI WGS metagenome assembly OBEQ01 (sample SAMEA104232315, study PRJEB22302) | groundwater metagenome | biome: forest; feature: aquifer; material: groundwater | place: USA | collected 2011-08-07 | depth 5.4 m
GCGCTGGCGGGTTTCACCGTGTGCAGGTGCGGCGTCGGAGTCTTCTTCTCAGCTCGGGTCATCGGGTCGGCAGCCGGTCTCGCCCTCGACAGTAAATTCAAAGGGGCCTGCTGTCTCACTCACGTTGGCAGAGAGGGCGCTCTCCGGTTTCGATGACGTAGACGTCGCTTGAATCAACGGCTAGTTGACCGAATGCGGCATCGGTGCCGCTCTCGATGGCGGCGAGAAGCACAGATGCTCCTCCATTCTTGGAGACCCGACGGAGCGCTCCACCCTCTTCGGTCCAATAGAGTGACGACTCGTCCGCAGCTAGATGCAGGGGGGGGCTTTCGGTAGTGACGAGCACGCGGACAGCCTGAGGCTCAGCATGCTGAGGCGGGTGGGGTTGTGGGCACCCCGTGCACAGGGCTCCGACCATCGCTAAAGCTGAACGTGGGCGACGTGGATGCGTTCCGGACGAAGCGGTTCGCGGAGAAGACGAGGCTGGGGAGGGCGCCCGCGCCGGCCACGCTCGACAAGGAGGTCGAGCTGCTGAAGCGGATGCTCAACTACGCCGAGCGTTGCGGGAAGATCGACCGCAACCCCATCGCGAAGGCGAGCCTGTTGCGCAGGTCGAACGTACGGCGCTCGGTGATCGACGAGGAGGCGTTCGCGCGCCTCCTCGCGGCCGCTGACGAGCCGCTGCGTCCGATCCTGCTGGTCGCTTACGACACGGGGATGCGCAAGGCGGAGATTCTCAACCTGCGCTGGTCGGCGGTGGACCTGCAGGCGCGCACGTTCCGGCTGTACGCGGAGGACACGAAGACGGAGGAGGCGCGGACGATCTACCTGACGGAGCGCGTCCTGGGCGCACTCCGCGCGCTGCCGCGGGCCATCGCGGACGGGCCGGTGTTCATGAACCCGAGCACTGGCGAGGCGTGGAAGGAGATCCGGTTCATGTTCCGCCGGGCCCTCCGTCGCGCGGGCCTCCCGACCGACCTGTGGTTCCACGACCTGCGCCGATCGTTCGTCACGAACGCACGGCGGCGGGGCGTCGCGGAGTCGGTCGTGATGCGCCTGTCGGGGCACAAGACGCGCGCGGTGTTCGACCGGTACAACGTGGTCGAAGACGCGGACGTCAGGCGCGCCGTGCTGCTGATCGAAGCGGGCACGGCGGCCGAGCGGAGCGTCAGTCCTGAAATGGACACACTTCGCTCCGAGCCTCGGCCCGAAAATGAGAAAGCCGCCAAAACTGGCGGCTTCTCGGGTACTTCGTAGTAGCGGGGGCCGGATTTGAACCGACGACCTTCGGGTTATGAGACTGACCAATAGCTAGCGGCAGACGGGCGTAGTCGTTCGTAAATTGCGGAAGTCGTTCGGATTGAGGGGAGCGAACAGTCCACGTCAGTGAACCCGAATCCTCGGGAGTGCACCCCATTTTGGACAATATTTGGACAAGGTTGTCGTCGTCTCTGCACGTCTGCACCGATCCGGCCCTGAGGGCTACCTGCGCGACCTCCTTCCGCGTCTTACCCACCAAGCGGGATCGAGCAAGCGCAGGGCCGCACTCGCGACTACTACCTGCCCCTCGTCTGCAAATCGGCGATCCGATCGAATACGAGCTCGCTGGAGCCCTCGCCTCGGCCTGCGGTCTTTCGACGCCCTATCCAGATCAGGGTCTTGCCGTGGAGCCATCGGACCCGCTGCCACGAACGCTCGACGTAGATTCCGGCGCGCGGGACTTCTTCTTCCTCGACGAAATAGGGTGAGCGCGGCTCGCGCAGCAGGCGCCCGCGCGGCGGCTCACCGCCGGCCATGCGCGCACGCTGAAGGCGGATTTCATTCGCGCTGCGTTCGACGTGAACCGGAACAAACGGGATCCAGTTGGGAGGGGGCCTGGTGCCGAGGACATACTGGATCTTGACGTCGTCGGTCGCCGTCGCAGGCGGCGTGGCCAGGGCGGGAGCCGGTCGGTCCCCGCTGATGCCGATTCCGAGCTGGGACGGTAGGATCTTCTCGACCGCCCACGCCATGTTCGCCATCTCGTCGCGGATGAAGTTCACGCGTTCGATGGCGGGGCTCTCGAGCGTCTTGCCGACGGTGGGAACCAAGTAGAAGCGATTGGCCGCGTTCCTCGTGCTGCGCTCGGTCAGATGAAACATGGCGAAGCGCTGCCATTCCGATTCGCGCGCACGCCCCGCCGGGCGGACATAGGTGTGGCGGCCAAACGTGTCGTCCACGACGATGCCGCAGATGTCGCACACGGTGTTCACGGCCATGACGTGGGGCAGCATGAACCAGTCATTCGAATAGATCAGCCCGAACTCGGCGAGGATCAGGTGCAACAGGCCCGTTGTCGAGGTCTCGATCTTCCCGAAGTCCGTCTGGGTCTCTTCCATCTGCCAGAAGCGCGGATGCGGCTGGCCCTTGAAGCGCACCGGCGCGGGCAGGAATGACTCGACCTGGTCGGTGATCGCCGTGGGCTCGCCGTCGCGCGGACGCTCGAGCCGCCGATCGGCGACCGAATCGAAGGAATACCAGTCCAGACGGCCCTCGTGGTAGTCGTCGGCCACGAGGACCGGCGCGGCCGCCTTCGGCTCCGGCGGAGCAGCCACGGCAAAGCGGTACTCGAGGTGGTTGGGAACCCACGCCGAATCGTTGGCATCGGCGGGCTGCGTGAACAGACGGCTCGCGCTCGCCGAGCACGACGCCGCAAAGTCGGCGACGAGCGCCTTCAGCGCCGGCTTGTCGCCGCCGGGTTGGGCGTCCAGCCAGGCGTCGTGGGTGCCCAGCTGGACCGCGCGCCACACCGCGACGCCGTCGGCGCTCCCTCGGCGCGCGGCGAGCGCGACCTGGTCGGCCTCGGCGTCGAGCACCGCGCGCGGTTCGCTCCCCGTCGGTTCCGGCGGCCAGACGCGAATCGGGAAACGAGCGCGGTAGAGCTGGTAGTGTCCGTCGAGGCTCTGCTGCTTCATCGCGCGCAGGAGCTGCTGGCCCCAGCGCATCGCGAACAACACGTCGCTGTAGGTCTCGCCATTGGCCAGCTCGCGCAGGACGAGCGGGACCGGCTCGCGCTCGACGCGCGTCTCCAGCGGCAGCGTCGAGGCATCGAAGGCGGCCGCCGCGCCGTCGCGCAACGCGATCGTCTCGATGGGGTGATGTTGATAGGCAATGCGCGCGGTGACCGGCGAGGCCGCATCCTCGCCGGCGAACTCGCCGAACTGCCATTGTCGAGTCAGCATCCACAGCGGATCGCGCACCTCGGCGCGCAAGCTGCGAGTGAACTCGTGGGTGCGCGGCCGCGCTTCCAGGCGGTTGAACGCGACGATGCGCGGACGGCGAAATGCCGGATTGATCGAGATGACCTGTTTCAACGTGAGGTCGGGTTTGGCCATTGGCACTCGTTCAGCGGTCGATCCGCGTTCGGTAGAAGTCGATCAGCGGTACGTAATGGACCATCGTCATCAGATCGAGCGACGGGTCCGACTGCGGCTCCGTGCTGAACTCGGACACCAGCCCGGGCGCGAGCGCGTTCCAGGTGAGCCCTTCCTTCTCCAGCTGCGCCGGCTCGACCGCCCTTCGCTTGGCACGCGCGAGCGTGTCGTCGAGCGTACCGAGTAGTGCATCCCAGCTCCACGACCCGGTCTGCTCCGGGGTGACCACGAGCAGCAGCGCCTGTGGCGGAGCCGCATTCGGCTGGTTGTAGCGAAAGCCGATGCCCGTGATCTCCTGCTCGGTCGGGATCTCTTCGGTCCACTCGTCGAGCAGCACGCCGCGCTGAGCTGCGCCCAGCTGGAAGGCCGCGGCACCGTGGGCGGCGATCGACAGGGTGTCGCGGGTGATCCCGAACGGCCGAGGCGGCGCGGTCGGATCGGGATCGGGATCCTGAATCGGATCGAGCCCGGGAAAGGGCACGGCGAGCCAGCTGTCCTGCGCACGGTACGGGACCTGCGCCGGTCGCACCTCGATGGTCGTGTCGCCGAGGGCCTCGGAGAGGACCCTCACGAGCTCCCAGCGGTGCAGCGCCGGGCGCACCCGTGCCAGCCCCTGCAGCCATTCGTCGACGACGAGCGCGGGTGTGATCCCGGCCGCGGTGCTGGCGTGCGCGAGCAGCTGCGTGCGCGAGCCATCCGCCAGCGCCAGGTCGAGCTCGTTGGCGCAGCGAAACGCGGGCAGGAGCGCGAACGTCTCGCTGAAGGCCAGCCGGCCGGCCTGCAGCAGCAGCGCCACCTGGTCGGCGATGCTCTTGTCCGCCTTCGACTCGTTCACGAGCGCCTGGGCGCGATCGAGGATGCCGTCGCTCGTGCCGGCGCGCCGCAGCCGCCGCGCGATCCGGTGCGCACGGGCGAGCACGCGCGCGCGCGCCGCGACGTCGGTGAGATCGGGCTCGGCCGAGAACGCTTCGCCGAGGCCGTGGTCGGCGATCGAGCGGAGCGCGCGCTGGACGCCGTCGGCATCACCGACCGACACGCTCACGGTCACCATGGTCAGGTCGGTGAAGGCGAGGTGCTCCTGCTCGAGCTTGGTGAACGCCGCGGCGAGCGTGCCGCTGAAGGTCTCGTCGTCGGCGGAGTTGTCGCGATCGTGCACCAGCGTGAGGACTACCGTGGGCGCCGCCGGGCCGTCGAGCCGATCGGCCAGGGCGGTGAGCCTTGCCAGCGTGCTCCCCACGCGCGCGCGCAGGTCGGCGACGTCCTGGCCGCCGGGGTTGGTCTTGTCGATCGGGACCGCCGTCGCCTTGCCGCCGGCCGCCGGCAGGAAGTCGCGGCCGCACAGCGCCCGGCTCTGCGCGATCAGGGTGCGCAGGTGCCGCGCCAGGGGGAACACCTCGGCGAAGCTCCGCTCGTCTTCCTGTACCGACGGATTGAAGTCGATGCGCACGATGGCGTTGCCGGCGATGCCGTGGGCGCGCCGGTAGGCGTCGGCGATGCGCGCTTCCAGCTCGGTCGCGCCGCCCGTGCCGTCGAGCGTGAGCCCGGCCATCCAGACGAAGTCGACCGGCTGGACGCGGAGGCTGGCCAGGGTGACCGGCTGCGGCGGGTCGGCGGTCTCGCGGCCGTCAGCATCCCGCGTGATGCGGGAGGCGGCGCACGAGATCCGCTCCGGCGCGGTGCCGAGCAGCGTCCCGAGCCAGAAGTTAATTCCGGGCTCCACCCACGCGCGCGGCGTCAACGGCACCGCCGGCCACGGATTGCTCGCGTCGAGCGCAGGATCGAGATCGTCGAAGTGGAGCGTGACCCGGTTGGTGAACGTGAACTGGCTCCCGCGCGGCGTGTCGAGCACCTGCAGCTCGGGCGGGATGTGCGCCTCCTTCTGCGCCAGCGAGACCGCGGCAACGCGGTCGAAGTTGCCGAGCACCAGCTGGTAGGCGTTCTCGGCCGTCAGCAGGTCCTTGGCGGCGTCGAGCGTGTCGCGGACCCCGTCGAGCTCGGCCAGGATGGCGGCGCCTTGCGTGGCGCTCGGTCGCTCCGTCGCCGGCAACACCGCGGCGAGGCCGAAGCCGTTGGCCGCCGAGAGCGTGGCCTGCGCCAGCGAAAGCCCGTTGACGACGTTGTAGGGCGGGAGCGTCTCCGTGGCCGCGCCGGTGCCGGCTTGCGGGATCTCGCGCGACTGGAACGGGAAGGCGCGCCGATAGGGAAGGATGAACTGGTTGAGCTCGAGGACCGGGACGTCGCCGCGCGCCGCGCTCGCGGACGTCCGCTCGTGCAGACCGCGCTCGAACTGGTACCCGAGCAGCGCCTCGATCGGCTGGCCGTTGCGCATGCCCTGCAGCACGAACTGCGCGCGACGTACGCGCTCCGACGAGAGGTTGACCGAGAAGATCTCGGCGCGCGCCGGGTCGGCATGGCTGAGATACGCGTTGCGCAAGAGCGCCGCCGCCGACGCGTGATTGAGCGACGGTGCGTGGACGAAGCCGCCGCGCTTCGAGCCCACCATGCCGCCGCCGAGCGCGACGTCGTCCTCCTCCAGGATCATGCCGTCCTTGGGACGCAGCGAGGCCGGCAACGCGTCGGGCGAGAGCGGGACCTGGCGCCCGGGAATGACGTTCTCCACCCAGCCGTAGGCACCCAGGTGGATTCCGGTGCCGCGATCGTCGGACCCGGCGCGCCGCTGCTGATCCAGCCGGTGCGCGAACAGCGCGGTCTCCCAGGCATCGAGCCGGTACTGGCAGCAGTCGAGGTGCTCGACGAACGCTCGTTCGAGCGCCGCCGTCGTGGCGCTGGCGAGGATCGGCAGCGCGCTGCGTTGCTCGGCCACGAACGCCGCTTCGAAGGCGGGCTCCGAGCCGCGCCACAATAGGTCGGCCACGCTGGCCGAACGCAGCACGTGGCCGGGTTCGACGGCGCCCACCGACGTCGCCATCAGCTCGAGCTTCGAGATCGACGGCATCGAGGCGTGCACGCCCGGCAGGGTGGTCGCCAGGAGAGCCCGGTCGAGGACGGGCTCGAACACGCTGCGCTCCTTGAGCCATTCGTAGGCGCCGTGATGAAGCTGCAGCAGCACCGCGTTGCGCAGCATGGCGTAGAGCAGCGTCGTCGGCGGCCGCTGGGGAAACTGCTCCCGGATGATCGCGTCGCTGGTGGTCGCCTTCGCGATGAAGTCGATGTAGTTGACGCCGAGCGCTTCGGTCTCCGACGGTGGCTTGCCCTCGATCAGGTTGGCTGGATCGAGCGACGTCACGTAGTGCTGCCAGAGCACCTTGAGGCTGCGCATCTTGCCGACGGTGCCGATGTCCTCCTCGAAGCCGAGGTTGCGCAGGTAGAGTCGCACCGAGGCCGGCATGGACAGCAGCAGCGAGGCGAGCTCGTTCGCGTAGCGTCCGCCGCTCTGGAAGTTGTCGAGGTTCTTGAGGTACTCGCTGCTGAAGCCGATCCGCTGGAACAGCTCGACCGACGTCGGGTGGAGCCCGAGCAGATCCATGAGGACGTCGGCTGAATCGCTGCCCGGTTTGCCGACATAGGGGAGCTTTTCCGCGATGCGGGTCCAGGTCTTCTCGAGCCTGGAGAGGAGCTCGTGCAGTCGCACCAGGAACGGCGTCTCTTCGTCGAACCGCGACAGCACGATGCGGTCGTCGCCGCGCTTGGGATACTTCCAGAGCGGCAGGGCGCTGGTCACGAGCACGCCATAGGGTTGGTTGCCGACGCGAACGGCGGCGAGCGGACCTCGGCCGGTGACGTAGCGCGTGAAGAACCCGCGCGTCAGCCGTGCCGCATCGGCCGTGACCACCGGCACCATCCACGTCTTCAGCCAGTAGCCGACCGTCGCGGGAAACAGTGCCGTGCTCATCGCCGTCGCCTCGAGCCCATCCACGCTGTCGGCGTTGCGAACCGTCTGCAGGGACGCGAAGCCGATGCCGAGGGCTTCGGCGAGCCGGCGGCCGTCGGTGTGACTCTTGCGGGGGTCGGGATCGTTCGGGTCGAAGGCCGGCGGATCGGTCGCGGTGAAGAAGGCCCGGTCGTCGTACGGATCGTTGTCGGAATAGCCGGTGCCGCTGCGCTCGGTGTTGTTCGTCGGCGTGCCCTGACGGACTAGGCTGAATCCCTTGGGGCTGAACTGGTGGTTGCCGATGAGCTCCTCGAGGAGGGTCGCGCTCGCGGCCGCGGTCGTCGACAGCTTGACGCCGAGCACCGAGACCCTGGCGAAGCCATCGCGCGCCTCGGCTTCGCTCAGCGGCACGCGAAAGCCCATGCCCTGCTCGACCGCCTTGTCGAAGTCCGCCATCCAGTCGAACGCGCCGGCGAAGCTGAGCACGCCATCGCGCTGCGCGAATGCGGCCTTGGCGTCGAGCGGATCGGGCCCGACGAACAGCGTATCGGCGATCGGCGCGCCCGGAATCTCGCGCGGCTTGGGGTTGCCGCGCGCATGGAGCAGCAACACGAAGCGATCGGGCATGACGCGGGTTCGCGGCGCGCAGGTCCACGCATCGATCTTGGTCAATGGCTGCTCCGGGAAACCCAGGATCTGCGTGCGCACGACCGCGTTGATGCGCTCGCCCCAGGATTCGGGCTCCGCCAGGCGAATGAACCCATCGGCATCGCCGCGCGCCAGCACATCGCGCAAGCCAGCGCGCGCGGCGGCGCTGAGCGGCGACGCCGAGAGATCGTCGAAGAACGAGGCGTCCGCCGAGCTAAGGAAATCGAGCAGGTTGCGCACCGTCCCGTCGCTGGCCAGGGCATCCCAATCGGACGGCTGGGTCTGCATGGCCACCCACGCCGCGCGGTTGCCGCCGAGGAGATCGACGAGGCCCCTCCAGGCGGCGCGGCGGCGGCGCTCGCGCTCATCGCGCAGATGCTCGGCGACGACCATCTCGGTCCAGTAGAGCTCGCCGGCGTCGACCTCGTTCCCTCTCAGCGTCGCTTCGTGGGTGTGGGTCGCGATCTCGTCGGGATAGACTCTCACCAGCAGCTCGGGAGGTTGCCCGGCCGCCGTGAACACGGTCTCGATGCGCACCGGCAGCAGCAGGAACGGCGTGCGGTCGTCGACCTGCGCCAGCGCCTGTCGGGGGTGCGGGTCGACGTAGATCCCGACGATCGCCTGGTGCAGCGAGCCTGCGTCCTTGATCAGGTCGGCACCCAGGCCCTGCGCATTCGCCAGGAGCTGTTTTCGTTCCGCTTCGAGCTGCACCGGATCTTCGAACGCCGGCCGCGACGCCTCGACGAGGTCGGCATGCAGGTTCAGCCGTTCGGTGCGCGTGCGCTCGAGCTCGCCGCGCAGCGCTTCGCGTTCCTGCTCGCGCGGCCGCTTCTGCTGGTCCAGCGCCTCGCGCGTGGCGAGGGCATCGTGAAGCGCGGCGTCGAGGTCGCGCCGGGCCGCCGCGAGCTTCTCGATCTCGGCGCGCACGTGCGCGAGCGCGTCGCCCGGCAGCGGGCCCTCTTGCTGCAGCTCGGCCAGGCGCTCGCCGGCCGCGGACGCGCCTTGCCGCACCGCCGCCTGGCGCTTCTGCAGGTACTCCACCAGCCCGCGCTGCGCCGCCACCCCTGCGAGCCATTCGTCGATCGGGCGCAGCCGTTCGCGCAGCTCCGCGAGGCGAGCGTCGGCCGTGGCGAGCCCCTGCTTGCGGCGGAGCGCCTCGCCGTCCTGGTCGGGCTGGACGACGCTCTGCTCGCGTCGCGCCCGCGCCAGGCGTCGATCGATGGCGTCGATCGCGACCCGCGCGCCGTACAGGCCCTCCTCGAGGGAGCGGCAGCGCTGGCGCAGATCGGCAATGGCGTCGAGCTTTCCGTCGAGTTCACCCATTCATCATCCTGTCCGTCAGGGGGCTACCTTCTCCACCATCTCGCTCGCGTGCACCGCCACCATCGCCGGCGCCTGGAACAGGACGTAGGCCATCTGCGCCGCGTTGCTCCCCCAGAGATGCGCCGACAGCTCGGCCACATCCGGCCGCGGGAACGTCGGCGCCGGCACCCGCTGCACGAACGCCGGCTCGCTGGCGCCAAAGCTCGTCCACGCCAGGTTGTTCCAGGTGTCGCGCGGATCGTCGGCCGGGTTGTCGTTGCTGTCCTGCGTCGGCTCGTACTTGATGTCCATGCCGAAGCGCGGCTCGCCCGGGACTTCCTGGATCACGAAGAACCAGCCGCGCTTGTCACCGGGGAAGCCATTGCTGTCGACGCTGCCCTTGGCCTTCGCCGTCGTCAGATCGAAGCCGAAGAAGCGCAGGTCGGGGTCGATCTCGGCGCGGAACAGCGGGAACTTGAGCTCCTTGTCGAACTGCTCCACCGTCAGATCGGTCTCGCGCACGACCAGGTTGCCCTTGCCGTCGTCGACTGCCTTCTGAGCGTAGATGACGGTATTCGGATAGCGCTTGAGCAGCTCGCCGCGGATCACCAGCACCACCTGCTTCTCGCCCGGCTGAACGTCGGCATTGGCCGGTGGCTGCGGCTTGTGCGTGCCCAGCCGGCTGGCCGACGGCCAGGTGTGGAGCTTGGTCACGTCCTTGAGCTTCTCGGCGTCCGCGGGCGTATCCGGATTGCTGATCCCCTTGACCTCCCAGAACTGCCGGAAATAGCTCCCGCGCAGATCGGTCGGATACTCGCGCCAGAGCAGCTCACGGCCCATCTCGTGGTTGAGCCCGGCCATGTACGCCTCGATGAATGGCGGGTTGGTCTCCAGTAGCGATATCGAGTTCGGCGGGATGAGCTGCAGATTCGGAATCAACAACTCCTTGTTGATGTCCCGCAGATAGGAGTACATGGCGTCCTCGAAATCGGGGTGCGCCATCGCATCGACGATCTCCTCGGGTCTCTCCAGGCTCAAGTTCGGCAGCTTGACGATCGCCGACAGTCGACGTGGAAACGATACCCGCGGATCGATGGCCGTCAGCAGCTTGGCATGGCCGAGCGAGAGCTCGAATGCCGCGGGCGCCGGCGCTTCGGGCAAGCGGATGACGGCGCGCGACACCAGGTGGGTCGCCGCGACGCGGAAGCGCGCGGCCTCGACGCTGTCACCCGCGACCACGGCGCTTGCCGGCGTCGCCGGATCACTTCCGGGCAGGGGCGGGACGGTCCCGGGCGGTACCACCGGAGTGGCGCCCGCGGCCTCGCCTTCGTCGAGGACGATGGTGAAATCGGGACGCGCCGGCACGCTCGCCAGCACCGCTTGCGCCTTGACCGGATCGACGAGCGCCTCGGCCGCTGCCGCGCGCTCGGACTGCACGCTCAGCCGCCGGTAGAAGACCACGGCGGCGAGGGCGAGGGCGAGCCCCAGCGCGACCAGCCAGCCTCCCGCGAGCACGAGGATCAGCGCCACGATCAGCAGCCATCGTCGATGCGCGATCAGCCAGCGGCGCCAGCCGGGTAGCGGTGGTTGAATCTGGCCCGCCAGGTCGTCGACCGCCGGAATGCCCGCGGGCACGGTGCGCGGTGGCGCCGGCGTGATGCGCCCGTCGTTGACCGCCTCGACGAGCGACGCATGATCGAGCGCGTTGCCGGCGGCGCTCGCCCGGCGCGTCAGCTTCCCCGCCGGTCGCACGAGGCGGCGAAACGCGGGGCTCAAGACCGGCGCCGCCAGCCGCGACTCGAGCAGTTGCTGCCGGATCGTGGTGGGGCTGCCGAGCACCTTGGCGTGCACCGGCGTCGTCATGGCCAGGAGCTGCGCCGGCCCCAACCGTTCGAACAGCTGGGTGCGATAGCGCGCGCTTACCTGGAGCATGAACTGAAACTTCCGGATGGTGCGATTGGCCTCGAAGACCTTCTCGACCTGCTGCCAGGCCCGGCGCATCAGCTCGTCCTGCTTCTTCTGGATGACCGAAGTACCGAAACCGGCGGGCACGCGTGCGCGCGGATCGCGATTCAGCTCGTGGAGCCACGTCGCGCGCGTCGGATCGAAGAGCACCTGGTCGGTCCGGTGCTGGCGCGCGTGGTTCTGCCCGTAGAACGGCACCGAGACGATCGGGTCGTCGAGGAACTCGTCGTCGTTGCCGGAAGGCGTGCTCGCGCTCGTCATCGTCTCCGGCAGGTTCACCAGAGTCTTCAGCTCATCCTGAAATGCATTGGGCGTGAACGTCTCCGGGACCGATCGGGTGCGTTCCGTCCGCAACGCACCCTCGAGCCCCTGAATTGCCGGCGCCGGCGCGGGCAACCCCGACTGCGGCAACCTGGGACGCCCTTGATCGTCCACCTCGACGAACCCCGGCTCGGAGCAGTCCATCGAGCGGATGCCGATCTTTGAATCGAGGATCTGCGGCTCGAGCAGGCGGACGAGCGACTCGAAATCGACCTGCTCGCCGGTCCGGAACGACCAGTCGTAGTAGATGGGGAGCTCGATGGAGGCGGTGGTGGCGTCCCACGCCGGCTTCTGCCCCGGCACGCCCGCCGTGGGGCGGCCGAGGCCAGCGAGCCGGCCGACCTCGAACGCGGGCACGAGAAACGCATGGAACGTGCGGTTGGGCCCGAGGTGCCGCGGCGACAGCAGACGGCTGTAGATCTTGTCGGGATCGGTCGTGATCGTCTGCTGGAGCGAGCGCAGATAGATCTCGAGGTTGGAGAGCTCGCCGCCCGGGATCTCCTGCTCGGTGTGCACGTGTGCAAACAGCCAGGTCTCATCGGCTAGCGGAAGCGCCTCCTTGCGCTTGACTGTGACCACCGGCAGCGGCACGCGGCGATCGTCGCGCCCGAACTCGCCCTCTTCGAGGACCAGCAGCTGCAGCCACGGCCGCAGCCGCTCGCCGTCGGGCCGTGCAGGCGTGTAGCGCCACGGGAAGTCCTCGTCGTAGAACTCGATGAAGGCGAGGTAGTTCGGCTCGAAGTTGGTGACGAAGTTGCGCGGCTCGGTCCGCACCACCATGTCGCGATGGATCCCGATGATGTCACCGGGTCCGATCAGTGCGAAGTCCTTCCCCGGCTGCGGCGCGCCGTTGATCGACACGCCGACTGGCACCGACGCCCGCTCTTGTGGCGGCAAGGTCGCACCGGAACGCGCGAGCGTGTCTTGCTCGTTGATCTGCGCCGAGATGCCGCGCCGGGCCCAGGATTGAAACTGGTATGTTGCGACTTCGATGGTCATGTCGACTCAGCCATTCAGCTCGAAATGCGAGACGACCTGAATCCGTCCCGCGAGCGCTGGGTTGTCTCGCAGCAATTGCTGATGATGCTGATACGCCTCAGCCTGGGTCGCGAACACGATTGCTTCCTGGCTGCCCGACCGATGCGACGTGAGGTCAGCGACGTTGGCGACGGCGAAGGACTCCTGTGCTAGCGCCACCTGCGCAGGTGCATTCAGCGACGTCCGGGTCTGCTGCAGTGACAGCACCGACTGCCTGACCGCGCTGCCCTTGACCAGGCGGTCGTAGGCGCGCCGGGCCAGGCGCACCAGCCCGCGGAAATCGAAGCGTCCCTGCTTGCGGCGCAGATAGCTCAGCTCGTAGTCCACCGGTCGCGAAACCGGCGTCGCGACCACCAGATCGGCCGTCCCGCTCAGCGAGAACCCGCTCGGCAGAGCTTCGAACGAGCGCCGCGACAGCTTGTCGCTGTCGCTCAATTCGGTGAACTCGCCCGGCGCAAATTGCTCGCGCACACCCTTGAAGTCGGCCGGCAGTCGGGCTCCGTTCGACTGCGCCTCGGTCAGCTTGAACTTGCCCACGCCGAGCGGCTTCTTGTTCCCGATCTTCTCGATGACGAAGTCCTCGAGCGGGAACGACCGCTGGCTGAAGGTGAGCCTGCCGGCCGGGTGCACGACCAGCAGCGAGTCTCCCTCGGGCAGCTTGATCTCCCGCAGGGTCACGTGCAGGTGACACGCTGGGGGCAGGTCGGCGCGCCAGTTGCGGGTCTCCGCCAGCTCGTGCTGGAGAAGCAGGAGCAGGTCCTCGGTCTTCTTCTCGATCGCGGGCGGTGGATCGCCCCAGGTCGCGTGGAAGCCGACGCTGATCTCGAAGAACAGGATCGTCAGGCTCGCCTCGCCCTTGGCATCCCACGGCGTGGGCCCCGACAGCTGCGCCGAGATGCTGATGCCGGCGATCACCGAGCTGCCCCGCCGCAGCGCGATCCCGCCGCTCAGGCGCGCCACGAAGCGGAACGGGTCGAACTGGAACAGGACATCGTAGCCGAGAAAGCCGTAGACGTTGAAGCCGGCCGCCGCGGCGTACAGCTCGACCTTGGCTCCGAACTGGACGGTGTTCGACGTGACGGCGAAATAGGTCTCGACCTTCAGTCGCGGGTTGTCGTCCGAGAGCAGGCTGAGACCGATCCGCGCCAGGTTGCGGAGCCCATCCGGCAGCGCAGGAATGCTGGGGATGTCGCGGAAGTCGGGATGGAAGCCGCCGACGGTCAAGGCGAACGTCTTCTGCTCGCCCCACGAGACCAGGAGCGCCATGCTGCCGGTGATCGTGTAGATGAGCAGGCGCGAGTCGTACAGATCGGCGCGGAAGAACAGGTAGCCCTTCTCGAAATCGACCACGCCGATGAAGTTCACCTGCAGGCGCAGGATGGGCGCGCTCTCCTCGGGGAGCACCGCCTTGAGCACGCCGACGATGGCGAACATCGGGTTCGGCAGATCGAGAAGCAGACCGAGCTCGACCGTGATCAGCGACGGCGTTCCCCACCCCAGTTTGGCCATCGGCCCGACCACGAAGTGGCCCTGCTGGGGAGGGAAGAACTGCTTGATGTTGCTGATGATGCTCTCGATGTTCGCGACCACGTCCTGCGGGAACAGGATGCTCTGGATGGCATTGGTCCTCACGCCTTCGGCGAGAGCGGCGACCGCGATGCTCCGATTGAGGCCGATGAGCCCTCCGACACCATTCAGCGTGAAGCCGAAGCTGAGCTGGATCGGTGTGAACTCGGCGGAGATCAGGATGACGAGCGAGAAGCCCGGTGATCCGTCGGGCATCTTGGTATTGATGACCCCGACCGCCTTGACCAAGAACATGCCCTGGAAATCGAGCTCCAGCGCACCCGCGTATTCGCCTCGCTCCGGCTCGAATCGCAGGAACCCGCCGCCCTTGAATCCGCCGGCGTCGAGCGAGAGGCCGACACCGCTCGGCGGCTTGAACCCGAAGTCGATGTTGGCCGGACCGAGGTTGCCGGGCGTGAATTGCAGCTTGGTGCGCAGACCGACGTTCTCGGCGACTGCCTTGAGCGGCCCGAGCTCGAAGCGGAGCACCGCGCCCGCTTCGATCGCGAGGTCGTTTCCCGTCGGCTCGAGCGTGATCCGGAGCGCGTCGACCTTGACCGGGCCGAGATCGAGGTGGGTACCGATCTCGATGGCGAGCTTGGCACCGCCGGTGAACGTGAAGCCCGACTGCAGCGAGTAGCCGAACCCCAGGCTGGTCTCGGCGGCCAGGTTCACACCCGAGAGGACCTTCTGGAGGAAGCCGTCGCCTTCTCCCGGCGCGATCACCAGGCGCAGCGCCTTCACCTCGCCGAGGAAGCCGAGGTCGAGCTTGTCGGGCGTTCCAGCGATGAAGAGCTGAAAGCCGAGCCCCTGCACGGCGAGCCGCGTGCCGCCGCGCGACCCGACGAGAATGGTCTCCTCGCTGCGGCTCGCCTTCTGGCGAATCGTGACAGCCGTGCGAAATGCAGCCGTGAGGTTCAGCAGCCCCTCGGCGTCGAACGGCGGCCGCACGACGACGCCGATGCCACTGATGTCGCTCGTCGACTCGAAGACCAGCTCGCCCTTGTCGCAGACGCCGAAGTCGAAGGTCGCCGTCCCCATGAGGTACGGCAGCAGCGCCAGGCCCTTCTTCTTTCCCGCACCCGCCTCCGCCGGCGAGAAGGTGATCCCGAACTGGCTGAAGGTCGTGGGCGTGAGGCCCTTCTGGAGCAGCGGAAGGCGCAGCTCCATGACGTCGGTTCTCGATGACCCGAGCGCCGTGCGCGTGGTGTCCGACTGCAGGTATCTGCCGCCGCGCAGCCCGGCGGCACGCATGAGCGCTTCCAGTCGGGCCAGGAACAGATCGGAGTCGAAGTCGCTGTCCCAGCGATACACATCGTTGGCGATGCGTCCGGGCTCGGAGACGAGCTGCCCGATGCGCGACCAGTTGATCAGCCGCGCTGGTTGACCGGGCGCCGGCGTCGGCTCGTGCTCGATGAGGCCGATAAGGTGCAGCAGCCCGTGCGCTTCGGGCCGTTGCGCATTCACATAGTCGAGGATCAAGAAGTCGGTCAGGCGGCGCGGCAGATCGCCGATGCCGGGCACTCCGGCGGCACCGCCCGACTGGATCGCCGTGTGCAACTGGTTGATGGCGTCAATCGCGGTTCCCATGCGCAGGAGCACGTCGGCGATCGCGCCGGCCACAGCCGCGTCGCCCGACGCGCTCGCGAGCGTGCGCACCGCCGAGATCATCTGATCGACCTCGGTACCGAGGTTGGACAGCGCGGCGCCGAAGGCGCCGGCCGGCAACTCGTATCCGAGCTGGCGGAAGAACGCGACTGCCTTCGCCGGCGTATCGATCTTGCGCAGCGGTTCGAGCGCGACGCCGCTCGCGGCGAGGAGGTTCTGCAGCGCGTCAGCCATCGCGTCCCCCCCTCGTGCCCGGAGCTGTCTCGATCGCGCTCATGCCGGTTGCGTCACGATATGGGCCATGTAGCTCGGATGTGGGCACACGTGGCTCGGCCCCTGCTCGTGGTCGGCGACGAGCCAGGCGGAATGTAGCCCGAGAGCGAAGGTGAGGGTCGGTGAGATGGTCGGCACTGCAACGCCGCGCCAGGCTGCTCGCATCCAGTGGCGAATCGCTTCATCGCGGCGGTTGTTGGTAGCGGTGCGATCGTTGAGGACGACGATGTGCTGGACGCCGAAGCTTACGTTGGTGTCATGCGCCAGCTGGAACACCAGACCGAGTGCCAGGAAGTAGCGCATTCGCGCCGGCGCATCCTGCGTCTGCGCGTCCGCGGCGGTGAGAAACTTCCGGACCGGAGCGAAGCGCGAGCTGTTGTTCGCCTGGATGAAATTGCGTAGCGCCGTTTGAAATGCGGTCGTCTGCGCCGCGGTCAGGCCCGGCGGCTCCACCGGCGGGATCACCCGCTGCGGCGAATTGTGGAATGCCGAGTTGGCCATGCGCGAGTCGACAGCTTCGTAGATGGTCCTGAAGCCGTTGAAGTGGGTCGAGAGCTGCGCCGCCGACGAGCCGGACGCAACGGGCGCGTCTAGCTGCGCAATCCATGTACCCAGATTCGCGAGCAGCGGCGCGAGCGCGGTCAGCTGCGCGGCGGTCGGACGGCTCGAGTTGGCAATGAAGAAGATCTCACCGAGGCGGGCGAAGACGTCGGCAAATGTGACGGTCGCGAGCGCATCGAGCCGCGGCACGACGACCCGACGTGGCGGGATGCCGGCGCGCCAGCCGAGCGCACTGAACTGGAGGACGGACAGCTGGAAGGTCGTGTGCCAGAATGTGAGATGCGCACCGTCGATGCCGAAGCCATCGGCCCAGGTGACGAACTGATCACGGACCTGGGCCACCAAGTACGGAGCAGCCCCAGCTGCAGAGTTGAACAGAGCGTTGAGCGCTGCGGCTTGCGCAGGAGGGTTCGTCCCGAACGGCTCGATGGCCTCAATTCGATTGAACCGCTGAAAGATGCCGGGCCCGGTCACCACCGGTCGCACGGTGCCCGACTGACCGAAGAAGCGCTGAATGGCCTCGAGATAGGGAACGTCCCGGCCGGCCTGACAGCCACGGATATCGATGGTCGTGAAGCGATCGCAGCGACGTCTGGCGGCCAGCAGCTTGTTACGAAACGCGTCCCCCGCGTATGCAACGAGCGCGGCCGCGACGTTGGCGCCGTAGCGAGGACTTGCCCCGGGATTGGCAAATCGCACGCCGCCGATGCTGGCCAGCCCGGCGATCGCGTCCGCCAGCGCTTGGAGAGCGGGACCCGGCACGTTGTCGGGTGCTACGACGAGCCGCCTGCGCAGATCGTCGAGCAGGATGTCATAGGCTCGATCCATGTCCGCTCGTATGGCGGCGTTGGGCATCCCGGCCGGGGGGTGTGCCAAGATCCACTTGGCCCCGCAGATGATCACGAATTCGTTCCTCTCAACCGATGCCGGCTGATTCGAAGGGAACACCGCGTCGACTGCCGCGCCCTGCCCGGCGGCCTGCAGGGCGGCGATCACGACGGTCTCGTCACTGGCGCAAACGGTCGGCGATGTCTGGTTGGCAGGTAGGTCGATCTCGATCAGGGATCGAAGCCCCGCGATGCTGCTCTGAGCGAACCCTTCGAGGTAGCGTCGCAACACACCGCGGCCACCGTTCCTCAGGAAGGCCATTCCCATGTTGCTCACTTGCTCGTCCTCTCCGCCAGCCGCGACGAAGAAGTGCGAAACGATGCGGATGCGGTCGAGCACCTCGGTGCCGGTCTCGGCGGCATTGCCCAGGAACTCGAGGATCTCCTCGATGGAGCCGACGCTGCGCGGGTGCAGCCCGACATTTTCGTGAAAATGAACCGCGTTCGCGATGAACCCATTGTCCTTGGGCATCGCGACGGAGATGAACGTGTGCTGGGGAAGGAATTCGGGCTCGCCGACGAGAGGCGCGGGGCCAGTGGGCGAAGGGCCGGGGCGATTGACACCGCCGCCACCGGTCCCACCGGGGCCATTCGGTGGGATTCGCCGGATCGCCTCGAGATTGGCAGTCTGGTTTCGTGTGGTCGTGCTCACGGCTCAGTCACGGTGCAGCGGGCCGTCGCGAAAGTGTCGAAGGATCCAGCTGGCGCGCGTGCCGCTCAATCCGGTGAGCACGCCTTCGAAGCCGACGCCGGGGAAGTAGCGATCGCGCAGCGCCAGCAAGATGCGCGCGCATTGCGCGATGTTGCTCTTGGGAAAACGCACCCGATTGAACAAGTCGGTGCGAGTGTCGGCGTCGAGGGCCGCTGCCGCCTGGCGCAGGTCGGCTTCCGCGGTCGTGTGCGTGGCGCCCGACTCGGGTAGCTCCGTCCACGGGAGCACGGCGGCGCCGCCGCCAGAGGGAGTCGTCGTCATCGCCACCAGCGGTAGGCGCAAGCCACAGACCCCGACGCCCTCGCCGAGGAGTGGCGCCCAGTCGCCACTGCCGTCGTTCAAGGCGCTCGCGAGTCTCTCGAGTTGCTGCCGGCGAGTCGCCGGAGTGCGTTCCAGTGCGCCGTCGTGGATCAGCGTGAACAGGAATCGTGCGAAGGCGTCGTCCGATTCTGGCGGTGTCGCGGTGAGGCCCTGATAGTACAGGTTGTGCTCGTTGACGAGCTCGCGGGCCACGTCGGGGTTGACGACGGTGGGACCCTGTTCGTTGCGAGCCGCGTCGATGAGCTCCTCGAGGGCGGCGTTGGTGGCGACGACGTCTTGCGTGAGCGTCAGTCGCGCCTTTTCGTCATTGCCGGCGCCGAGCAGTCGGAGGGTCAGCGACAGCGCCCCGCTCGCCGACGGACGAAACGTGGTCGCGCCCTGGGACGTGGTCTGCACTGCCGGTGTTCCACCGTCGAGTGCGAACGACCACTCGAACGATTCTGTCGCCGCGGCCAGCGCACTGTCGGTCACGAACGCGACGTAGACATTGTCTCGATTGACGACGATGGGAGAGCTGACGCTGGCGACGAGGGCACAGCGACCGTCACTCGCCACCACGGCCTGGCCCAGGTCGGAGGCCTGCAGTCCTGCGGGAATGCGGCTCTCAGACTTACGGACAGGCACGGGACGGACCAGTGCACGCGAGAACACCAGCCATCCTCATCACGCAGTCGCGGTCCCGTCCGCCGCGACTGATACAGCGTACGACCAGGTCGTCCACCATGGCAGACACCCTACTTCTCCTGCAGGGCGAACGCAACCGGCGCGAACGCGAGGCGCGAACGCAGCGTGATCCAGTGCGGCGGGCGTCGGCGTGCGGCGCGGGGAGAAGGTGGCCTTCCGCGTGGTAGCATCCGGGTGCGCAATGAGACCTGGTCTCGATAGGCGGTAGATCATGCAACGTTGGTGCGCGGGAGTGATTCCACGGGCAGTCTTGGTATTGCTCGCCCTGGTTGGACTGGCTTGCGGGAGCGCGGTCGCGCAGAACCCGGGCTCCACGGGGAAGAATGCCCATGGTGCCGAAGGCGGCTCACCTCAGCATGCCGCGCCGGCGCACGCCGGCGTTCCGGACGGCGCGCCGAGCGAATCCGCTCTCGAGTCGCCTGCGCCGACCGATGTCGACCTCGAGGCGAAGTGGAAAGAGGTACAATCGCAATATCCCGAGGCGATCGAGTATCGTCCAGCGCAGACAGCACAGGTCCCGCTCGAGGAGCTGTTGAGCTGGGTTCCCGCGGGCAAGACCGGCGCGGTCTACGATCGTGCCTGCCGACCAATCCGAGTCGAGCGCCGCGGGCGGGAGCTCCTCGGGATCGCCAACGAACGGACGGACGTACAAGGCGACACCAAGTCTGTCACGTGGACCGACGTCTCGTTCGGTGAGCGCATCGTCGCCAAGGGCAACTCAGTCGAACCCTACCATCGAGGTCCAGATGGCCACTGGATCAGCGAAGGAATCGGCGGCATCAACGCCACGACCCGTGTGGGCGTTCAGCTCTCCAAGGTGACGCAGGATGCCGCCTGGTACAACGGTGAGCTGGTCCGGCTCTCCGTCGGATGTAGCAAGCTGGTCGAGAGCGTGGTGGCGTGCACCGGAGGAGGGACCCTCAAGTGCATGACCTGCGAGTGGAGGCTGTACGCAGAATCGCTGGAAGAGGGACTCGGCAAGCATCGCCCCCGACCAGCGGCAAACGAGGCCGTCGCGGTCGTCGGGCGAGTGGGATGCGACGTCACGTGCCCCTCGCGCGCGCTCCTGGATGGCGTCCAGCGAACCGACGAGAGTCTACAATCGCGCAACTTCTTGGCCGTGGGTCCCTTCGAACACCCGTTTCTCTTCCGAACGCGCGCGGCCTGTTCGGAGTACCGGCGTCGCCATGCCATCCCAGCGGACCAGTTGAGCAGCTGGTAGCGCGCCGCGATTGAAGACTCGGTCCAACGCGCGGCGGCTTGGCGTTGCCGAGTCAGTTGTGATGCGGCTGTCGCGCACAAGACGCGTGCGGTGCTCGATCGCCGAAACGTCATGGGCACTCGGACGTTCGGCGCCGTCGTCATGGAAGCAGGGCTGCGCCCGATCGCAGGTCCCATCCGACCAGCGCGCCCGAAAGTCGAAAAGGCCGCCGTCTTAGCCGACCACTTCTGATTCGATACCTACTTGATAGCGGGGGCCGGATTTGAACCGACGACCTTCGGGTCTTGAGACTGACCAATAGCTAGCGGCAGACGGGCGTAGTCGTTCGTAAATTGCGGAAGTCGTTCGGATTGAGGAAGGCGAGCAGTCCACGTCAGTGCACCCGAATCCTCGGGAGTGCACCCCATTTGGGACAAGGTTTGGTCAAAGAACCTTCGGGTTTCCAGGTCGACGTGCGCCAAGTTGGAACGGCTGAGGGTCCGGGGAGCCCGACCCGATGGTCGTCGAGCGCAACCCGAAGGTCGGCGTCAGTCAAAGTTTGGTCACGGCATTTTCGGGCTGGCTCGTGGTCGCCGTCGGCAGACCACGGTCTGTCCAACCCGAAGGTCAGCAGTCGCGCCACACCGAGGGCATCAGGTAGGACCTACGCAGGCCGCGGCCACCGGCATCATCGTCGACCGGGCGACCGCGGCGCTGTGCGGATCCAGATGCTTCGCGAAATCGACACGTTGTCCGGCGTTGTCCACAGGGATCAGACAAGTGCGCGATCCCTCGATCGAGCTGCGCGATCGGGTTGACCAATCGTGTCCGGTCACTTCGTCCGGCGCGCGGACAAACGTCAGACCAACCCCTGAAGAGGACGGGGCTGGCAAAGCGGTACCGATCGCGGTCGAGGAGCGCAGGCGTGCACAGCTAGCGCCCCGATCAGATCGGCGGAAGTCGCGGCGGAGGTCTCCGTCGACGCCGCGCTCGCGGACGGTGCCCGCGGCTCGAGTCGCCGGGTCTCGTCGGAGCCGTCGACGCGGGCATCTTAGCGTCATATGATGTGCCCATGAACGCCGACGAAGATCTCCGCGCCCAGCTCGCCGCGGTCAGGGAAGAGCTTGGCGCCGTGCGGGCCCAGCTCGACGCGCTCACGACGGCTCGCGGCATGACCATGGCGGGGCAGGTCCGCTGCCCCGGGTGCGGCGGGCGGAAGCTCCTGCACGTCACCAAGGTCCTCGACCGCGCGGACGGCGGTTCCAAGACGCTGGCCGTCGCGCAGAAGGGGGGCTTCGGCAAGCGGAGCATCGGCGAGTTCCAGGTCTACATCTGCCAGGGGTGCGGGCTGGTCGAGTGGTACGTCCCCGATCTGTCGGGGATCGTGGCGGACGGCGAGACCGTCCGGGAGCTCGACGGCAGTGCGCCCGATCCGGGTGGGCCCTATCGGTAGGACTTGCGAGCCGCTCATGGACGTCAGTGTGCTGCCATTCTGGCCGCGCGATCGCTACATTGAACTCGCGCCGCGCTACTGGCGCATTACGCGCGCTCGTCCCGTTCCCGAAGAGCTCGAACTCGAGATCGGCTGGCTCACGATTCCTGAGCCGCCGCTTCCGACGCCGTAGGTCGGCCGTCGCCCGACCAACTCGCTGCGACTTTCGCAAAGGGTTGCCCCCGAAACATTGCGGCTGCCCCGAGGCGGAGCGGCGGAGCGGCTACGGCCGGGCAGTCAGGACCGCGAGGCGGGGCGGTGGGGGCCGCGAGCCCAGGCGGCAGGGCCGCCGGCCTGCCACATTTCCGTCGGGCCATGCAAGTACGGGGTTCATGGATCGGTTACTCAACTACGGCCAACCGCCAAGCCGACAATGATGGAATTAGTCGCCCAAACGGGAATCGACGTTCCGCCGTGGTCGATCACCAAGGGAGGTAAGCCCGTAGCAGACCCGGCGTCGAACCCCGCGTACTGCTACGAGTGGTCCTTCGAGGATCGCGAGCGCGTAGCTTTTGGCCTTTGGTTCGAGAAGATGCTCGTCGACGATGGGCGGGTCGTCCAGCGCGTCAACATGAGAGACCTCCAACGCAGTATCGAGCGAGCGGCCCATCTCGAAGCTGGGAGGCGCGCAGCGATATCAAAGCGCGCGGTGCGCTTTGATATCGCCGCCCAGAACGCTTTCCGCAGCAAGCTGCCGGTTCGAGTGATCGTGTGTGACGGTGACCGTATCAACCTCAGTGATACGTCGACAACTGAACCGTCTAAGGTCGAGTTGCGTTTGCTCGATCCGTCGCCAAGGCGCGTCACTGAGTATGTCGATGTTGGCAGCAACGCCGGCGCCGCTCGGCGTCGGCAACGGTTTGGTCACGGAAGAACCCTGCATGCGTCAGATGGCGACATGCTGCCGCGTCACAAGTGAGACTCAACAAAGGAGCCGATGAGTTGATTCATATCCGATGCCTTACGGAAGTACTTGAGTATTTGATTGCGTTGTCCCTTCGGGTGCGCGCTCGAACCGACGGCCGCAGCCCAGGTGAGCCAGTCGGAGCGGTTCGAGCGCAATTGCTCCGATCTGAGGTCTGCGAGATCGAAACGAAGTTCTGAAATTTCCAGAATCTTCGCTCGTGTAATGTCCGTGGCATGCTCGCTCTTGTAGAGCTCATGAATTAGTTCCCCGATCCGGGGCGTACTCATGAGGTAATCTTCAGCCATCATCGCAAGCCAAAATAACTGGTACTCAGTGACGTGCTTCTCGTTTGCAAGGCGCGCCAGAAGGGCCGCCGTGACCTCAGACTTGTCAGGCACATCACGGCAAAACTGATAAATGCGTTTCGCCAGGGAGGGGAACTCGCTAAGGAGCAATGGCAGATGCTCCAGGACGTCGCCGGAATGTTCCTTCATGACGGAGAGCACGAGCTCAGCGTCTTCTTCATGAATACGCTCGCCGTTAAGCAGGGAGATCAGGTATTCGCGCTCTTGGGCACTGAGTTCGAGGAGTTCATTGGTAGGCGTGTCTCGCTTAGAGCCATCGTCACCATAGAGACTGCCTCCCGCGAGCGTTTCACGTCTCCGCTTGAGAAGATGAACCTTTAGTTCGTTCCGATCGGTCGTCGAATGATCTTCGCCGTATCCTTCGAGGATGGCCGATTTCTTGTCATTGACGGACAGCCCCCGCTCAGCGAGGAATTCTTGGATAAGCAGCGCGTCGGCCACGACGGTGTTTCGCTCTTGGTCAAACAGCCAGATATCATCCATGAGTCGATGAGTTTGGGCTGACTGTACCCTCGGTGATGTTTCGACGAATGCGAGAAATGCGGCTCCGATCATCTTGGACGGATATAGACCTTGCGGGAGGCAATCAACGGAACGGCCACTCGCGATCTCCCGCAGGTACTTCCCGCAATGAAGAACGTCCTCGGGGGGCGCCCCCGCGGCCTCGAACCAGTTGACAATGTCTTGGTGCAAGATGTGCCACTGGCCAGTGCAGCCTTCAACCGCCGCCAATGCATCTACTGCTTGAGCCGAAAGCGTGTCCAGCGATATCCCATACTTCCAAGCGTCACCTATATATGACACTGAGAACTCCCTCGGAATCTCATTCACACGCTCGGCAAGGCGCAGAACACGAAAGAGGAGCGTGTAGCGTCGATGGAGTCTGAGCCCGGATGGTCCGATGCGGACTGCATATGTTTAGCCAGGGCTTCGGGCGATATGCGAGCTAGCCATCGTACCCCAAGCTCGCGGGCACGATCCTCGTCACCGTTCTTCCAGAGGCGCAGTACGTCTTGAAGCAGGCTCGACACAACGACGCTGCCCCAACGCTGGACTGGTACCACCGCGCACTCGGCAGGTAGCGCTGGCAGTGGAAACGACTCGAGACCGTCGTAGCGTGAAAGCCTTGAATCTCTGGGGAACTGGCAGTAGTGCCTCTGGCCAGGTCACTTCGGGAGCTGAGCCGAAGCGTCGTTTTGGGCTATGTCAATCATAAGGAAGACGCAATCGAACAACCTCGAAGATGGTTCGACGCCGTAGCGGCCGAGTATCCCCGGTCGTGGGAAGACCTGGGTCTACGCCTTTTAGCCATTTCGGCGGAGGCCGATGTCGCGGGCGATAATCGCCTATCGCTAGATGTTGATGCCAGCGTTGCATGTGCTGCTATTTGTTCAGGTGCGGGATCTCTTTCCTGTCTGGATGACATCGTAGGCTCCAATGGTCGTCGTTGGTTCGATGGCCGTTCGAAGCATTGGGCCGCCGGGTTCATCACCGCTCTACCTAAACTCACGCTTACTGGTAAGGAGCTTGCCTCGGTCTGGTCCTTTTCAATAGGAAGTCTTTCATGGATGTTCGACGAAGACATAAGACTGCTGGCCGACGTCCGTTATGAACTAGAAGCAATAGCTGTGCGCCTGGGCCTGTCACTCGAGATAGAACGAATCGCGGCCGCCACGCCGCTTGAGTGGAAGTATGCCGCTGCGGACGATAAGGGCGCTTGGCGATCAGCGCGACCTATCCCAAGGGAGCGATCACCTCAGGAGGCCCTTCTTGAGGCTGCCATCGTTGCATCCGCGCCCACCGCTGTTCTTCCAAAGCTACTCGAAATGCTGGGCACCCATGTATCGGTTCACGAGTGCTGGCCAGCTGTGAAGGCGGGGCATCCAGAGGATCGCAGACACCGGAGGTCTTAATCGTGACTCTTCGTGGTCTGTTTGCAAGGCGGTGATGGATGCACGCGAAGACGACTATCCATGGTACTTCGATGGCGCTGCGACTGTGCTTTCGGACTTGGTCCCCCATCTGAGTGATGCGGATGCATGGTCGATTGTATCTGGTTTGGTGGCGCGAGTCCGCCGTAGACCCGAGCGATCGCCAACTGCGATCGCTTCAGACCTTGACCGGCTGTGCCTCTGGAGGTGTGCAAGCGTGGATGATAGGCGCCAGGGCCTCGAGAGGCACCTGGCGGCGCAGGAATCCTGGGTGGCAGTACCCCGAAAGGCGTCCTTTCGTAGGCCCCTATTGCCACGCCGCCCGAGTGCGATGCATTGGCACACGTACGCTGTGGGCAGGATCTTGTCCACGCTTTCGAATGATAGCGCAACGTTGAATTATGCCGCGCTGCGCGGCCTTGCCGCGCTGAGTCGGTTGGCGCCAGATAGTATAGGCGAGGTAGCGTTGGGTGCGATGAACCTCTCGCGGGTAGACAAAGAGGCGATTGGCGCGTTTGCGGAGTATTTGTCTGCTGAGGAAGAAGGACTGTTTCAGTCGATGATGCCGTTCTTAGCGCACTGCCGTGATAGTAAGGAGCTCGATCTCGAACTCCAGGCGTGGGCAGCCGAGTCTGCGGTTGGGCGTGGACGGGGTGATGTGGAATTAGTTGCCCCATTGACAATCACGACGAAGAAGGTGACGGGCGAGAAGGGTCGTAAGATAGTGGTCGAAGCCGACGCTGGACATGCTGCCTCACGCTCGGTAAGCGGACTTCAAGCGGCCATGTCGGTCCTCAAGCAGCTCAGAGCTACTACCGGGGTCAATACGGAGCGTCTCGAGAGGATGCTTTGGGAATCCTTGGACCAAGACCCCTTGCCCGAAGTAGCTAGGCCTAAGGCATCGCGTGGTTCAGACTTCGTATTTTCTCCGGCAGGTGAAATTTCGAGGCTATGCGACCTCGTTCGACACACGCTGCCCCCATCTTTGAAGCGCGAGTTCTGGACCCGTCTGGCGCAGGCGATGTTGCACGTCGATGAGCCTCAAGTCCTGTTCCGGAAGCTCGATGTGCTGGAGGCAAGATGGCCAGACGATGGAGAGATCGAGGCGTTGCTCGCTTCTGGAAGACATAGCCTCCGAGGGCGTTTGGACGAGATCTTGGGCCATGGAGTGGGTGAGACGGATATGGTGTTTGCTGGTGTTGTATTCGTAGGAACTCGCAGGGCCGACTTCTTCTTCCAGAGGTTGCCGCTTATGCGTCGTGTGGTCGGGCTTATCGGAGCTCGCCCCAATTCCACGACTATTGGTGGTCGCATGTGCTTTTCATATGAGCCTACGCGGTTCGAACCCAACGATGGCAGTCCCGACGCTGCGTGGCTTGCGTTTCAGGGTCGCGGACTCGCACGAATGCCAATGCAGAACTTAGCGGTCGTTCTCGGCGCGCGACTACAGACGGAAGGCGGGTGGCAGCCGAGTAAGACGACTCCATCGATGTGGACTGCCCGTGACGGATCGGCTGTGCGCTACGAGCGCTACATGGGCCCTCGAAGGAGCGGCCATCGCGAGCGACCCTTCCGCGATCCCTTCGTGGAGCGATGGATATGCACGCGGAGTGCGTTCGCGGATCTTGAGGCAGCCCTTGAAGCGTCTGTATCCATCTTGGCCGAACTCGAAGACAGTCCGGAGGAAGGGTACAATTCTGCGGATTAATGCGAGGAGTATCGAGTTGAGGGTGTCTGAGGTGAAGGAACCTACCCACCAACCTCCGGGTGCCGCAGGGGATGCAAGTCGGCGAACAGCCAAACAATTCGTCTCGAGCAGCGCCCCACAGGCGAGGTCGCGGTCTGGTTCCACGACCCCGAGCTTGGCAAGTTCGTCCCGGGCCTCGACAACTCGGTACAGCCGTTCGAGGAGAACGTGACCGTCGTGCAGTCAGTGGTCGACGCGGCCGCCGCCAGCTCTCCACAGCCGGTGGTCGACGTCGAGACTACTGCCGTACCGACGCGGTGCACGTGAGCGAGAAGAGCGTGGAGCAGCAGCGAACCGAGTGACGCGACGGTGGCGCAGTTCCGCGCGCGCCAACCTCGTGACGCATTCTAGGCACTGCGCGCGCAGTGCGGTCTCCGCGCGAGGCGGTCGCGGTGTCTCTTCGTCGCGCTCATCTCGCCTCGCACCGCGGTCCGCTCGTGAGACCCAGCGTCGTGCTCACATCGGGCTCATGGTGGGACGCAACAGGAGCAGCCTCTCCACAAACGGCAGGTCGACGCTGTTCCTTCCCCGGTTGATGTCGCGAGCCACGAGCGTCTGGTCCGGTAGGATCGCCACGTCGACCTCCTCGCGCGGCCCAGCCTCCCCTCGAATGGGCTCCTCTGTGGCCTGCCCAGAGGAGGCGCAGTTCTCGGGCGAGGTCTGGCGCCTGCCCGAGCGTTCGTGGTGCGGCCGACGTGACCGGCCCCGCGACCTTTGAAGAAGTGGCGAGTGGCACGCGGATCATCGCTCTGAGTGACTTCTTGGTCGACCCCGGACTAAGAACAACGATGGTCTCAGACGCTGGTGATGAGCCCCGGAAGGCTCGAGGAAGCCTTTCCGGAACATTGAATGCCGCTTCCCAGGGAAGGTTCTGGCGGGCGCCCCCTGAGAATCCGAACACTTGCACTGGCACTCGGAAGGTTCCACGGTTCCACGCGAAGCCGCAGGGATCCTTACTTTGGTGCACCTGGTCACGTACCGAACGCTGCAATGGGGGTTCTTGCGACGGTGCCCCGGACCTTGCGGCAGCGACCGTCCAGGTTGGTTCCAGGCGAGAAGGAGCGCCTGGAGCCATGACGAGTGACTGGACAATCCGAGTGTTTGGCGAGGACAGCGGGTGCACCCAGTGCCGCTGTGCGTGTCGTCACCTGACGGAAGGTGCGACGAAAAGTCCTCGGGACGCAGGCGCAGGTTTTGCGGCACCCCCCTGCCAGGGTGGTTGCAGGGCGATGAAGGAGCGCCCGCAGCCATGACGAACGAGAGAATCATTCCGTTGGCCCGAGATGCCGAGGGCCGAGTCACTTCGGTTCCCGACGAGGCGGTCGGATGGCGGGTGTTCCGACACACCGGTGGGCGACCGCGCGCCGAGCTCGCCGATGACGGGCAGCAGTTGCGGTTGCCGCTCGGCGCCACCCAGGAGGACCTTGCAGCGGTCGTGAGTCCGGGAACGTATCGCCTCCGGCCCATGACGGAGGCGGGCGAGCTGGTCGGAGTCGGCGTCGACCATGACGTTGCGCCTTTCGGGCGGAGTGTCGCGGCCGTCGACGTTCGCGAGTCGACGTTCCGGAACCCGTCAACGATAATGAGACAGTCAGTCAGCGCAATTACTGTAGCGCCTGGTCACTCGTGGCCGCGCCAGCGACCTGGTCCAGCAGCGGTACGTCCGTCGGCTCCGGAGGCTTGTTAATCCAAACCGCCGTAGGCGGTGCGCCGACGATGGGCGGACGCCGGACAAAGCGCTCGGGATGGGCCGCGTAGGCGGCATTCA
>OBEQ011340846.1_pt1 | contig 28537 bp, 27 predicted proteins | sample 1670901 | NCBI WGS metagenome assembly OBEQ01 (sample SAMEA104232315, study PRJEB22302) | groundwater metagenome | biome: forest; feature: aquifer; material: groundwater | place: USA | collected 2011-08-07 | depth 5.4 m
AATATGTCAAAAACAAAAAAAATCCTCCGTTGGAAACCCAAAAATACGATAGATTCAGGTTTGCGAAAAGCCATACAGTGGTTTAGAGAACACAAAAATCTATATAATTAATTAATCGATATTATGACAATTCTTCTTACAGGAAATAAAGGTTATATAGGTTCTATTCTGGGAGGTGTTCTCATGAATAAGGGTTATGATGTGGTTGGTTTTGATACTGGATATTATGATGGGCAGGAATTGTATTCGGTTAAGCCGCTTCACAAGCAAATTAATAAAGACATCCGCGATATTGCCGAAAAAGATTTAAAGGGCGTAGATGCTGTGATTCATTTGGCGGCGCTTTCCAACGATCCTCTGGGAGAATTAAATTCTGATCTTACCCAAAATATTAATTTTTTGGGAACATTAAAATTAGCCAAGATAGCAAAAAAAGAAGGAGTAAAAAGGTTTATTTACGCTTCTTCTCAAAGCATGTATGGTATCGCCGACACAAGCCACGAATTATCTGAAGATGAAGCGGGTCCATATGGAGAAACAGCCTATGCAAGGACCAAATGGGACGCAGAATGCGAGCTAAAAAAGCTTTCTTCTGCCGATTTTATTGTTGTTAGCATGCGTCCTTCTACTGTTTTCGGCGCAAGTCCGAGTCTTAGATGCGATATTGTTTTCAATAATTTGATAGGAAGCGCTTACACAACTGGAAAAATTGAAATTAAAAGCGACGGCACTGTGTGGCGGCCGGTAGTTCATGTTCTGGATGCGTCTAACGCTTTCGTTGCTGGCCTTGAAGCACCAGTGGAATTGGTAAACGGAGAATCTTTTAATGTAGGCATTCAAGATGGAAATTATACGGTAAAAGATTTAGCATTATCAGCTCAGAGAGCTGTGCCGGGCAGCGTGCTTACATTTACCGGCGAGCATGGGGCTGATACTAGAACGTATCGCGTAAGTTTTAAAAAGATTCTCTCTGTTCTAAAGGATTATTATAAACCGGAATGGAATTTAGATCGCGGCGGCAAAGAATTGGTTGATTTATTTAAGAAAATTAATTTTACCAAAGAGCAATTTAGCGGGAATGCATGCAATCGATTGCGTCAAATTAGATATCTTATTGATACTCATAGGCTAAATACTGATTTACGATGGATAACTTAAACACCATTCAACAGGCAGTTATTCTTGCAGGGGGTCTGGGAGTCCGCATGCGTCCTCTCACGCTTACAACCCCAAAACCAATGATACGGATTCATGACAAGCCTTTCTTAGAATATCTTATTGATTCTCTGAAAAAAAACGGAATTGAAGAGGTAATCATTTTGACAGGTTACTTGCATGAAGAAATAGAAAATTATTTTAAAGACGGTAAAAAATTCGGATTAAAAATAAAATATTCTTTTAGTCCCATTGAAGATGAAACCGGGACGAGAATACGGAAGGCAAAAAAATTAATTCAGGACACGTTTCTTCTTTTATACGCAGATAATTATTGGCCTCTACAGTTAGATAGTCTTTTCGCTTTTTATAAAAAAAAGAATACAGAGGCCTTAATTACGGTATATTCAAACATTGACAATTGTACAAAAAATAACACTCTTGTTAACGACAAAGGGCTGGTTGAAGTTTATGATAAAAGCCGACAAACACCAGGGCTAAACGGAGTAGATATAGGTTTTTTTATTTTGAATAAAAAGGTTTTAAATTCACTTCCGCAAGAAAATTTTTCATTTGAAAAAATTATTCTGCCGCAACTTGTTGCAAAAAAACAACTGGCTGGATTTTTAACACATCATAAATATTATGGATTAAGTAATTTGGAAAGAATACTGTCTATTGAAGAATTTTTTAAACCAAAGAAAGTTATTATGCTTGACAGAGATGGTGTAATTAATAAAAAACCTCCCAAAGGAGAGTATGTAAAAAGTTGGAGAGAATTTGAATTTTTACCGGGAGCAATTAATGCATTAAAACTTTTAATGAAAAAGGGATACGAAATTTTTATCATTTCAAATCAAGCAGGAATTGGAAGAGGAGTAATGACAGAAAGAGACCTTAAAGAAATTCACGAAAAATTTTTGGAAGTATGCAAAAAGGAAGGAATTAATATAAGAGGAATTTATTATTGTCCTCATGATTGGATTGATGCATGTTTTTGCAGAAAACCTAAGCCGGGAATGTTATTTAAAGCAGCAGCTGATCACAATTTCGATCTGACAAAAGCAATTTTTGTTGGTGATGATGAACGGGACGAACAGGCAGGTCAAGGAGCTAATTGTAAAACTATATTATTGCAGCAAGGACAAAATTTATTAGCTATTGTAAGGGGTTTAGTGTAAAATATTTTCATTAAGGTTTTGTCTGAAACATATGATTATTTCAAGAACGCCGCTTCGAATAAGTTTTGTTGGCGGAGGAAGCGATATCTCAAGTTTTTACCGTAATCAAGAAGGAGGAGTAGTTTCAACGGCAATAAACAAATATGTATATATTGCAGTAAATAGGCAATTTGACGGAAGAATTCTTATAAATTATTCAAAAACAGAAATTGTTGCAAAAGTTTCCGACATAGAAAATAATTTGGTTAGAGAGGCACTTAAGATTACTGGCGTTAAAGGAGGCATACATATTACATCAATTGCAGATATTCCTGCAGAAGGTACGGGCATGGGATCTTCAAGCTCGTATATCGTAGGACTTTTAAATGCGTTATATGCATATCAAGGAAAACACGTTACCGCTGAGCGCTTGGCGGCGGAAGCATGTCATATAGAAATAGATATTCTTAAAAAGCCTATTGGCAAACAAGACCAATATATTGCTGCGTATGGAGGTTTTCAATATATACAATTTAACAGTGATGAAAGTGTATATGTTGATCCCATTATTTGTTTATCAGACACAAAATTTAATTTAGGAAATAAACTCTTACTTTTCTACACGTATAAGACTCGTTCTGCAGATCCTATTTTAGCAAAACAGACAAAAAATTTAACGACGAGCGCAATAAAAAGAAAAACAATGGGAAAAATGGTAAAAATTGCTTGGGAAATGAGAGAAACATTAAGGAACAACGATATACATTCTTTCGGAAAGCAATTGCACGAAAACTGGATATTGAAAAGAAAAATGGCTGAAGGGGTGACTAACGATCAGATTGACAGATGGTATTCGGTAGCTCTAAAAAATGGCGCTGTGGGAGGAAAAATTCTTGGTGCAGGAGGGGGAGGGTTTTTGCTGTTTTATGCTCCTTTGGAAAAACATGATAAAATAGTTACTGCGCTTCCGGAATTAAAATTAGTTGATTTTAAATTCGAACCGCAGGGAAGCAAAATAATATTTATAAGTTGAATATAAAAAAAATGCAAAAAAATAGCACACTAAAAGAATTTATTAATAGCTATTTCGATGAAATTAAACATTGTCTCAATAGCATTGACAATAAAAAAATTGAGCTTGCAATAGACATGATTTTAAGGGCCTACAAAAATGACAGAAAAGTATTTATACTCGGAAATGGCGGAAGTGCAAGTACAGCTTCTCATATGAGTTGTGATTTAGGAAAAGGAACGTTGCAGCGGATTTATGATAATTCAGAGAAACGATTAAAGGTAATATCCTTAACAGACAATGTGGCGGTTATGACTGCATATGGAAATGATTTGGGTTTTGAAGACATATTTGTACAACAATTGCGGAATCTTATAGAAACCGGCGATGTCATAATTGCAATTTCAGGAAGCGGGAACAGTAAAAATATTATTAAAGCGCTTGTCTACGCAAGGGAATGCGGGGCCAAAACAATCGGCTTTTTAGGATTTAAAACAGGAGGTAAAGCGGGAAGTTTGGTGGACTGCGCAATTATTGTTGACAGTAATTTTTATGGACCGATTGAAGATGTTCATAATGTGTTAAATCATCTTATATCTTCATGGATTTCAAAAGTTAAGAATATCCATGATGGAAATGAAAAGTTAATCAACGAAAACAAAGCAGTTCCATTCAAATAATTGCAACTAAGTTATGCGAATACTTATAACAGGTGGTACTGGTTTTATTGGGTCTAATTTAGTGAGAAAGTTGGTTAAGAAAGGAGAGCATGTAAGTATTATTGTAAGAGATAAAAATAAAAATAATTGGAGACTTAAAGATATCGAAGCAAAATTAGATATCTATGAATGCAATTTGCTTAGCGAGTCTTTAAAAGACCTTGTCAATAAAATTAAACCTGATTTTGTTTTTCACTTGGCAGCTTACGGAATACCCCCGGAAGAAGATAATGTATATGAAATGATAGACATTAACTTAAAAGGAACAATTAATCTAATAGATGCGGTCAAACAAAACCCTTTTAAATTATTTATTAATACAGGTAGTTGTATGGAATATGGAATAAATGAAAATCCAATGAAAGAAACAGATGTCCTTGAGCCAATTTTTGACTATGCGATCACCAAAGCTGCAGTTACTCTTTACTGTCGAAAAGAGGGTATAAGAAGTAGCTTGCCAATAGTTACCTTTCGTTTGTTTACTCCCTATGGGTATTTTGAAGAATTATACCGTCTTATTCCCACAGTTGTAAAAAATGCGATAGAAAATAAACCAATTAAGGTATCTACTCCAAAAAGCGTTAGAGATTTTATTTTCATAGATGATGTTATAGATGCTTATCTTCAGGCAACAAAAAGTCCTTTGCCAAATGGTGAAGTCTTTAATATAGGAACCGGAAAGCAGAATAATATCGGAGAGATTGTTAAATTTTGTTTGGAAATATCCCAAAGTAAATCAAAAGTTTTGTGGGGAGCAATGCCAATGCAAAAAAGGTATATAGAACCTGTGAGATTTGAAGCAGATATTTCAAAAACAAGAAAGATGCTAAATTGGGAACCGAAGACAACGATAGAGGAAGGGCTTAAGAAAACCGTAGAGTGGTTTAAAAAAAATAAAAATTTAGATACTTATAACTAAAGGCTTATTCGGAAATGGAATGATTGACTTATCTTTGTAGTGATATTTTTTTCTTAATATCCAATAGTTTCATCCCTGAAGACCAAGCTAAAGGAATAGCGGGAGATGGTTTTCTAGAAAAAACATTTTCGGTACACTCAATTCTAAATTTGTTTTCAATAAATGGTATTAAAACGTACCATCTCTTTTTGTTTGGGAGATTTTAATAAATAATTTGCGAGGGAATGTTTGCCAAGATCAAAAAAGGGAACCAATGTTTTTCGCTACAAACCCTACAAGAAGAAATTTTATCCATATAGAAATATATTTATATTAATTGTTGTTTTAAAAAAGAGGTAAATACTTCTTTAAGTCTGTCATTATGTTTTTTTTCAATTCCTTGGTGACAGCCAATAACAAAACCTCTTTCCATTATTTCATCTGCAACTGGATATCTTTTTCCATGTGTTTTATGAGATATGTTTTTAAAACCAGGTTGCCTTAATATATTACCTGAGAATATAGGACGGGTCTGTACATTGTTTTTTTCTAAATAAGCAACTAGTTCATATCTCGTAAAATATGCGTTTTTTTTGATTGTAAGAGGAAAAGTTATCCATTGGGTATCAACGTTTGAATCTTGTTGAGGCAGAATAAAAAGAGATTCATATTTCTTAAAGAAATTTATTAATTCCTTAAAGTTTTTTTCTCGGATTTTTTTAAATTTATTAAGCTTTTCTAATTGTTTATTTCCAAAAGCAGCGCACATCTCATTGGGTAAAAAATTATATCCCATTTCTTGAAAAATAAATTTAGCGTCGTAAGGCATATTGTCTATTTTTGCTTTGAATCTCTTGCCAATATCTTCAGATTCACCAAAAAGGGAAGAGCTCCTTCCCCAACCTCTTAAAAGTTTTGCTCTATTTCTCCACTTTTCATTATTTACCAAAATCATTCCGCCATTTCCGCCTGTTGTTATTATGTGAGAGCCAAAAAAACTTGTCGTAGAAATGTCGGAGTAACTGCCGGTTGGTTTTCCATTAAATTTTGCTCCAAGCGTATCACATGAGTCTTCAATTAAAATAAGATTATATTTTTCCGCAATTCTCTTTAATCTCTGCATGTCTGGAACATTTCCTTGTAAAAGTGGAATCATAAGCGCTTTAGTTTTAGGAGTAATCAATTTTTCTATTGTGTCTGCATCAATTACGTATTTACCTGGCAACACATCTACGAAAACAGGAATGAGTTCATATTGCACTATTGGAGCAACAGTGGTCGAAAACGTAAGAATTGGAGTAATTACTTCGGATCCCGGAGGAAGATTTAAAAGTTTAAATGCAAGAAAATTTGCCGATGATCCTGAATTAACCATAATTCCATATTTTTTTCCGAATAGTTTCGCTACTTCTTTTTCGAAATTTTGGGTCTCGATCCCCATATTAGATCTATGTTCTTTAAGAACGGCGACCACTGCATTAATTTCCTCATCGTCGTAAACGGAAAGAGCATGTGGAACTCTTAACATAATAAATGGTAGTATATCATGAATTAAACTATAAGTAAATAACAAATTTAGGGGAACGAATTTAGTTTAAATTATGGTATAATTAACTGTATTATTATGGCAAAAAAACCATTTTTTTCAATTGTTATCGTTACCTATAATAGAGCAGAAGATTTGCAATTTACGTTATATTGCGTTTTGAGCCAGAGCTTCTCAGATTTTGAAATAATCATTTCCGATAATTGCTCAACAGATAATACACAAGATCTTTTTAATTCGATAAAGGATAAGAGAATACGTTATTTTAGAAATAAAACAACTGTTAATCTTGCTTCTAATATACAATATGGAATAAAACATGCAAAAGGACAGTATGTATTCCTCCATGGAGATGATGATTTTCTTCTCTATTCAGATTCTCTCAAAAAAATTCATGAGGAAATAATGGAATACAAGCCAGGATATATTCGTCTGAATTATTTTAGTTTAGCCATTGATAAAAAACATCTTTTTTCTTATCGAGTACATAAACCGTTTAAAAAAAATGAATATAGACCGCCATTTTTGGAAAATAAAGACGTAATGTCATTTATAGTTGATTCGGATAATTATTTTATTACCGGAATAATTTTTAGAAATACATTGCCCCGCAATATAAAAATAATAGACACTGATCCGGCCTCCTGGATAGAAATATTATTTTATACGGCAAAAAATTTTGGTGCTTATTTTATTGCCCAGCCTCATATAGTTGCGTGTTGGTCTAGAAGAGAAATGATAGAAAATGCGGAACACCATTTTTATACCTTAAAGAACGGAAAACTGATGTCCGAAAATTACTTTGAAGCGGTCAAAGAAAAATTACACACGCAAGATTACAATGCATTTCTCCATAGAGAGCTTATCATCATGTATGTTCACTTATTTCCTGCTATAAAGGTTGTTGCAGGAAATAAAAAAATGCATCACATTAATGCCAGAATGTGTGAGTTAGACCCTACAATGACAAAAAGCATTACATATTGGATATATTTTATTCCGGCATTGATTGCGCCAAGAAGTGTTTTAGCGATTTTTAAAGAGGTATATCTTTATTGGTATGCAAGGTTTACAAAAATAGATAACAATAAAGAAGTTATCAAAAGACTTAAGGCCTTAGAATCAAGATATTTAAAGTCTTCTGAAAACGTTTTCAAAAGAAAAGAAGCCCTTTTTAATTTCTAGTTCATTTTTTTTGTCCGACAACAATTATATTAGAGGAGAGATTGGATATATGAGAAAAGATTTTATCTATAAAAAGAAGAACAAAGGAAAAAGAAAGAAATTCAGCGCCATTAACCTTCTTAATTTCAAAATCATATAATTCAAAAATGTCTCTTAAAGATCCTAAAGTAAAGAGTCTCAAGTGACCGAGTGGATTTCTTAAAGAAGTGAGTTTTCTTGTAAATTTTAAACCCAATGTTTTGTCAGCAGTACTGACCTCCGTAAAAAAGGGCTGAAATCCTAAAAGTAAAAGGATTCGGTTAAACCATGCTGCCAGATTTGGAGTAGCAACAATAAATAATCCATCTTTTTTTAGCACGCGTTTTGCTTCCAAAATAAGCATATCAGGATTAACTACATGTTCGATGATGTGGGAAGCAATAACAAGATCGAAATAGTTATCAGGATAGTCCCATTTCTTTTCGACATCTCCCAATTTCGCTTTAATGCCGTTTTTGTTAGCAATCTTTACTGCCTCTGGATTTATATCCAATCCATACACATCATTGCTAAACGTTTTACCTAGTGTGCTAATTCCGCAGGCTACATCAAGTACCTTTTTATCAGGATAAAATGAAATCGCAAGTTTAGATTTAACAGTTTTTACCCACTCTTTGTTTATGCGACCTGTCGAGTCATCAATGTAAGATTTGGAATAATATTGCTGGTATGGATTTTTTGTGCTCAAGTGTTCAAATCATACCACATGATTAGTTGTGCGTAAAGCATTCTTAGGTGTACAATCAATTGTCTTTTAGTTTGGAGCATGATACGCTAATGTCTGTATATTAAATGGAACTTTTAATTTCTCTCTACGACAATTTCCTAATTTATTATCCAAATATTTTTTTCCCGCTGTTTTTATTATTTGTCATTTTAGGAGTAATTTTGTTGGTTAAAGGAGCTATTTTCTTAAATAGAGAATTTACAAAAATTTCCAAAGAAGTAAAAATAAATTTAAGAAAAATAAAAATTACAAGAAAAGCAAGAATTAATTTTTCCCCCTCTAAGTTTACGAAGAGTGTTTTTTATATAGTTAAAGCTATATCAAATTTTTATACCAAAGTAAATAACTCGTTAAAACGCTGTATATTGCAAGTGGAAAAAATAATTGTAAGAATAAAAAAAGAAATTGTGATTGATTAATTCTATTATCATTATGAAAAGAATATTTCTTGTCTGTCTAGTTCTGTATTTTGTTTTTGTTCAGAATATATTTGCCAATAGGATTGAATATCAACTCGCTTGGCCGGGGATACTTCCCGATAACAAGATATACAAATTAAAGGTTTTAAGAAATAAAATAATTTACAGATTGATTATAAATCCTGTAAAAAAAGTTGAATTTGACCTGTTAATGGCAGATAAGACAATATATGCAAGTAAGCTATTAGTTGAAAAAGGAGAGACAGATTTGGCAAAAGAAACGGCATTAAAAGGTGAAAATTATTATAGCGTATTAGTACAAGATTATAATCATGCATTGCTTGAGGGTAAAAAAATTCCAGCCGTTTTGGATAAAAAAATAACTTTGGCTGCTGTAAAACATCAAGAAATCTTTAAAGAATTGGAAGATAAGGTAAAGGGAAAAAACAAGGAAACTTTCCAAATTGTGAGTAATTTTTCTAAAATTAATTATAACTTTATAGTTGGATTAAGGACTCCACATTAACCAGTTCTTGCTTTTTTCATCATTTGTTATTAAAATACAAAATACCGTTTAAAGAAGATTATGAATGCAAGAAAAGTAAAAAACGAACATTATTTGGATATTGTTGCATGCCGTCTTTGCCATTCAAAAAAACTTACTTCAGTCGTAAAGATAAAGTCCCAATACATTGCTTCAACATTTGTTAAAACCAATAAGGATAATCCAAAAGCAAAAATAAAAATTCCCATGACACTTCTTCTCTGCCGTAATTGCGGATTGGCCCAATTGAAAGAGACTGTAGAGCCGGATTTTCTATACGAAAGTTATTTCTATCGATCAAGCGTAAATAGTACTATGAATCGAGACCTGCGTGAGGTTGTTTCCGACCTAACCGGTAGGGTAGAATTAAAGCCGGGTGATGGCGTGCTGGATATCGGCTGCAATGATGGTCTTATGCTTACGTTTTTCAAAGATAATCTCAAGCGAGTCGGGATAGATCCGGCAAAAAATATTGACTGGAGTGGTCTTCCTAAATCTATAGAAATAGTTAATGATTATTTTCCAAGCAAAAAGTTATTAAATAAAAAATTTAAAATCATTACAACGACTGCGATGTTTTACGATTTGGATGATCCGAATAAAGCAGTACAAGACATAAAAAGTCTTTTGGATAAAGATGGCGTATTATGTATTCAGGTGAGTTATCTTTACGATACCATACGGGATATGAATTTTTACGACATATGCCATGAGCACCTTGAATATTATTCGTTAAAAACCCTTATGTATTTAATGAAGAAAAATGGTATGGAAGTCTTTGATGCATCCACAAATAACGTAAATGGGGGAAGTATCAGGATAATGGTTGCACATAAAGAGGAAAAACGCCCAAAATCCGAGAATTTGGAATACATACTTTTAAGAGAACAACTATTTCTACTTGAAGATCCCCGAACCTATAAGATTTTTTCAAAACTTATTAGCATGAGCGCAAGACGTGTAAAAAATTACATAAAGAAACAGTCGGGACTCGTTATCGGTCTTGGGGCATCAACAAAGGGCAATGTTCTCTTGCAGTTATGCGGAATAGATAAGAAAATGCTGCCTTTTATTAGCGAGCGAAATCCTTTTAAAGTTGGTCTTCGCACATTAGGTACCGATATGCTGTTAATTTCGGAAGAGGAAGCGCGCAAAAAAAATCCAACCTGTATTTTTGTAATTCCCTGGAATTTTAAAGCAGAAATTGTCGCTCGTGAAAGAGGATATTTGGAAAAGGGCGGAAAAATGCTTTTTATTATGCCTTATCCTTACGTCTTAAGTAAAGACGGAGAAGAAAGACTCTAAAGATTGGTCCCCCAATGGATTATTTAACTTATTACAAGAATAAAAAAATTGTTATACCAGGAGGAAATGGTTTTCTAGGTAGGTATATTGTTGAAAAACTAAAAGAAATTTCCTGTAGCATATTTGTCCCCAAAAGAAAAGAAGGAATAGATTTTCGGAAATATGAAAATTGTCTGTCCTATCTTGGAAGAATAAAGCCTGACATTGTAATTAACTGCGCAGCAAATCAGGGGGGAATTGCCTATTTTGTTAATAAAGAAGCAGATGTTTTTATGGACAATATACTCATGGGAACCTTTCTTATGGAAGCTTCCCAAAGAGTTGGAGTCAAGAAATTTATAAATATTGTTGCTGCATGTTCTTATCCGGGATATTTACAAAAGAAAGAATTGAGTGAAATAGATTATTGGGATGGAAGAATTCATGAAAGTATTGCTAGTTTGGGTTTTCCAAGAAAAGCCTCGGTTGAATATGGTTTGGCACTTAAAAAACAATATAATTTTAATTCTATTCATCTCATTTTAGCCAACATGTATGGTCCGGGTGAACATTTTAATCCGGAGCAAAGTAAAGCACTTGCAGCCTTGATAAGGAAAATATATGAGGCGAAAGGAAAAAAACTTCAAAAGGTTGAGATATGGGGAACAGGAAAGCCTATTAGGGATTGGCTTTTTGTAGGGGATGCGGCAGACGGTATTTTGCGTGCTGGGGCAATCTATAACGACATTATGCCTATGAATATATCAACCGGAGTTGGAATTTCAGTTACTAAATTAGCGCAAGCAATAAAGGATATTGTAGGTTTCGAAGGAGAGTTTGTTTACGATACAACAAAACCTGATGGAGCGCTAAACAAAATTTTTGAAATATCGAAAATAAAAAAAGAATTAAAATGGGTTCCTCCAACTTCAATAAGGGAAGGAATTAAGAAAACTGTTGATTGGTTTTCAAAAAACTATAAAACAGCAGTCAAATATTAATGGAATATAAATCAGTTTTTATTGCTACATTTTCACATTATCAGGGGAGCAGACGTATGCCCAGAAATGGAATGGTAGAACCTCTTCTATCTTTTTTTTTACCTAAAGTCAAAAATCTTCTTCTTCTTGATCAACCTCATCCGATCAGCGATACAATTAGCCCATTTATAGAGAAATACGAGAATGGTAAATTGATTAAAGAATATCGTTTATCAGCAATTTTTTATTTTCCTATTTACGTTTATTGTGTAATGGAAAAAACCGGGTTAACGCGCATATCATATAAGCTGAGAGATTTTTTTTCTGTAATTTTTATAGCCCTAACACAAAAAGACAAATATGATTTGTTTATTGGATTGGAGGCAATTAATGGGCTTGCAGGCATAATTTTGAGGAAATTAGGTAAAGTTAAGACAGTTGTATATTATGTCTCTGATTACTCTCCTAATAGATTTAGCAAATTTGGGAAAAAACTATTTAATACATTATATTTGTGGCTTGATAGATTTTGTGTTTTGCATGCAAATTTTACCTGGGATGTTTCTTCCGCAATGCAAGAAAGCAGGTTGAAAAATGGACTTAATTCTGAAAAGAAATATCCTGTGATTCATGTCCCCAATGGTTTATTTCCTTCACAAATTAAATCTTTACCAATACCTCAGAGAATTCCTGACTGCCTTATTTATTTAGGAACTTTAGAACCAGATTTTGGTGTTGAATTAGCTATTAAAGCATTTAGAGAAGTAAAAAGGAAAAACCCAAAAGCTATGCTACGAATTATCGGGGGAGGAAAAGAACTTTTAATTTTTAAAAGGTTAGCGCAAGATTTAAAGCTTGAGAAGTCAGTCATTTTTTATGGTTTTGTAAAAGATAATAATGAAGTAGCAAAGATTGTTAGGACTTCTTATATTGGTCTCGCGCCATACAGAGCTTTTCCCGAGTCTATTCGATGGTATGGGGATGCGGGTAAAATTCGCCAGTATATGGCCTCTGGTTTACCTGTTGTTACGACACGCGTACCTCCACTAGGTAGAGATATTGTAGAGCAGGGTGCAGGAATTATGACAAAAGATACTATAAAAGATTTTTCTGATGGAATAATACGATTATTATCAGATCATGCATTGTATGTTAGGCTTACAAACGCTGCAGAGAAAATAAGTAAACATAATACATGGGAAAATGTCTATTCAAAAGCATTAAGAGATATGAAGAATTTGAATAGGGCATAGTGTATACTTATAGTTGCCTAAATATGAATTTTCTGGGTTTTTATAAAAATAAAAAAATCGTTATACCTGGCGGAAACGGATTTGTTGGCAGTCATATAGCTGAGATATTGAAAAAAATTCCTTGTGAAATATTTATTCCTAAAACATTGGAAGGAATTGATTTTCGGAAATACGAAGACTGCTTTTCTTATTTGGATAGCAAAAAACCGCACATAGTTATTAATTGCGCAGCAATTCAGGGAGGAATTGCGTACCATAACGGCAGACAGGCTGATCTCTTCTTGGACAACATGCTTATGGGAACTTTTCTTATGAAAGCTTCTCAAAAAGTAGGAGTTGGTAAATTCGTTAATGTGGTTGCAGGATGTTCGTATCCCGGCTATTTGGAAATTTCGGAAATGAACGAAGAGGACTACTGGAGAGGAAAACTGCATGATAGTATTTTTAGTTATGGATTTGCGCGAAAAGCATCAACCGTGTATGGTCTTGCATTGAAAAAGCAGTACGGCTTTAATTCAATTCACCTTGTTATGGCTAACATGTATGGTCCTGGTGAACATTTTAGTCCTGACCAAAGTAAAGCACTCGCAGCCTTGATAAGAAAAATATATGAAGCAAAAGCAAAAAAGCTTCCAAGCGTTGAAATATGGGGAACAGGGAAACCTATTCGAGACTGGCTCTATGTAAAAGATGGAGCAGAGGGAATTTTACGTGCAGGAGCTGTCTATAATGATATTGAGCCGATGAATATAGCAACTGGAGTAGGTATTTGCGTAAAAGAGCTGGCAGAAACGATACGGAGAATAATTGGGTATAAAGGAAATTTAAAATATAATACTTCCAAGCCTGACGGTGCGCTTCACAAGACTTTTGGAATTCACAAGATGAAAAAAGAACTAGGATGGATACCGGAAACATCGATAGAGACAGGGATTAGAGAAGCATCTGAATGGTTCTCTAAAAACTATAAAAAAGCAATTGCATATTAAATTATTTGAAAACACTAGCTATTATCGGCGGTAACGGGATGTTAGGGTCAGACCTAATTAAATATTTAAGCCAATCTTTCTTGGTTACCTCAATTTCTAAAGAAAATTACTCTCAATTTATAAATCATTCATTTGATGTAGTGGTAAATGCTAACGGCAACAGTAAGCGTTTTTGGGCAATCAAAAATCCCTTGGAAGATTTTGCCGTATCAACAGTTTCTGTTTATAAAAGCCTTTTTGATTTTAAATTCTCTACATATGTATACATATCTTCAAGTGATGTTTATGTAAATCATTCAAGTGTCATTTCTACCCTTGAGGATCAAATTCAGGACTTAAGTCAATTGTCATCATATGGACTCCACAAATATTTAAGCGAAAGAATAGTTGAGAATCATTGCAAAAGTTATATAGTTTTGAGGGTTTCTATGTTGTTGGGGCAAAACCTTAAAAAAGGACCTATATACGACATAATTAACAAAAATCCTTTATTTATATCTGAGAATTCTCGTTTACAAATGATTAGTACGCAAGAAGTAGCTAATATAATCACCTTTTTAATTAATAAAAAAATTGAAAATGACATATTTAATGTAGGAGGAAAAAATATTGTTGATTTTGAAAAAATTCAAACTTATTTTTCCACTCCAGTTAGTTTTCAAGATAAAAATGAAGCGCAAATTTATGAGATGAATGTCTCAAAGCTTGATAAATTGTTTCCCTTAAAGTCTTCAGGGGAATATTTACAGGGATTTTTAAATACTTTTAGACAGTAATTTTAATATGAAAAATAAGCCATTTGATTATGAAGATATATTTATGGGAGTTAGAGGAGAAAAGCCTGCGATATATTTTCGTTCATTCAGAGAGGATTATAGATTAAGATCTCTGGTCGCGACAATAAAATTAGATAAGGGTAGATTACTGGATATTGGTTGTGGAGGCGGAATGCTGACAGAAAGTCTTCCATATTATTTTCCAAAAGCCAGTATATTTGGCTGTGACATTAGCAAGACTGCGATAAAATATGCCGCAAGGTTTGGAAGCGGAAAAGTAAAATATAGCGAAATACGCAAGAATCGTTTTCCCTACAAAGATAATTTTTTTGATGTATGTATTTCATTTGATGTTTTAGAACATGTTCCCGACGTAGATTTCTTTTTGAGGGAAGTAAAAAGAGTGCTTAAAAAAAATGGTAAATTTTTATTAATTGTTCCATGCGAAGGACAACTGTTGACTTATACTTGGTTTTTTAGAAAAATAAAACTTGGTCAAGATCTCACTTTTCGATATCTTGGCCATATTCATCCAGAGTTTACTCACGAAAGAGTTATAAGTCTTTTGAGAAAACACGGATTTTCAATTCAGGAAAAAGCATATAGCGAGCATCTGTTTTATCAGCTTTTACAATTTCTTGTTTTATTTCTACCTAAAATATTGTTAGAGATTTTTTTAGGGAAAAATAAGGCTAATGAATATACGAATGCTAGTCTAGTAAAAGTTCCAAAGAGTAATAATGATTCTCTTTTGAAAGTGCGAAATCTTTGGTATAAAATATGGGATTTTATGATGTTTTATCCCATGAATTGGGAAACGATATTGCTAAGGAAATTTCCTGTAACGGCATGGAAATTGCATGTTGTGGTTAAGAAATGAAATATGAAAAATAAATCTAAAGCTAAAAATATTCTTATTACTGGAGGAAGCGGATTTATCGGATCTAATTTTTTGAGTTATGCTTTAGGGCAAGGAGACAATAGTAAGAACAGGAATGATTTCAGTTCAAAAAAATTGCAACTGCAACATAGAATAATTGCTCCCAGTCATGAAGAATTAGACATTCTTAATGTAAGTCAACTAATCAATAAGTTTAAAGATCTCTCTCCTGAAATTGTAATCAATTTTGCAGCGCATAGGGATGCAAATTCCGCTGAACTTCAAAGAGGCGATATGCAAGGATCTGTTTGGAATACTAATGTTAAAGGGGTTGAAAATCTTTCCAAAATATGTAAAGAGTATGATAGTTTTTTTATCCATATTTCAACGGATATGGTTTTTTCTGGTAGTCGTAATAATCCTGGTCCTTATAATGAAAAAACTAAGCCAGAAATGAGATTGGAAAATCTTTCATGGTATGGATGGACAAAAGCTGAAGGAGAACGAGTTCTGGCAAGTAATAAAAAAAATGCAATAATTAAGGTCGGAAACGTGACTAACATTCTTTATGATCCGAAGCTTGATTATGTTGGAAAAATATTATATTTGTTTGATCGAAATAAATTATATCCGCTATTCAATGATCAATATCTGACCTTAACATATATTCCTTCATTATTTGAAGTTATAGAAGCTCTGATTAGAAAAAAGATTAATGGAGTATTTCATGTTGCTAGTAAAAATGTTTTTACTCCTTATGAATTGGGTGAGTATTTAATTAAGGAAATAAGAGACAAAACAGGTGTGGTAAAGAGAGTAAGTATAGATGATTATCTTAAAGCTTACCCTAATAGATATCCCCAATATGGAGGTCTTTTGGCAGAAGAAACAGCTAGGCAATTAGGAGTGAAGTTATTTGACTGGAAGCAAATTATTGATCCTTTTATTAAAAAAATGAGAGCTTCCTAGCGCTTAAGAATCGAATAAAGTATTCCAAGTACTCCTGCAACAGATTCAGCGCTTTTCATTAGAATAAATAAGAAAGTATCTTTTGGCCGGGAAACAAATACTCTCCATTTTCTGATGTGCGATTCTCGAATCGGAAAATATCCTTTTATGCTTATTAACGGCCTTTTGCGTATATATTTGAGAACTTCTCTTTTGTACATAAACTGTTTTTTTAGTAAGTGCATTAATGTTAGTTTTCCTTCGTTATCCATTACAAAGCTTTTACTGCGTCCAACTTTATGTCCTGTTTCTAATAATTTTTGGTACAAATCTCGATCATCTCCTCCGCCTGCTATATTCTCATCATAGCCTCCCAGCTTATCCCATACGCTTTTTTTAAAAAATCTTGGAGATTCAACCGTATCGTCGTTCCAAAAAAATCTTCTTTCTAAATTTTTAGCCCTTGCCCAAGGGCCTTCTCCGAATGAATCTTCGGGAATAACTACTGCATCAAACCCGTTGTTACACAATTCTATTGCTTCCTTGACAACGTTTCTGCTTAACTCCATATCCGCATCCATATGATAAATGAATTCTCCCTTTGCTTTTGTAGCGGCATAATTTCTTTTTTTCGTAGCGTCGAATAATCCTTTTTTTACGTCAGGGACAAACGTAAGAAACCTACATCCATATTTTTTAGCAATATCTTTTGTTTTGTCCATATCTCTGGATTTTCCATCGACAATTATGACTTCTATGTTTTTATATAGTTGAAGTCTAACTTTTTGGAGACATCGAGCAAGGAGTCCTGATGAATTTTTTGTGGGGATGATGATAGAAACAAGATTTTTATTCATGTATTTCGTTACTGTTTCCGTAAAATAATTTCCCAATTATAATATCCGATTACTGGAATTTTTATGTTTCTCAAAAAATTAAGGAATTTATTATTTACAAATAATTCTCTGTTTTTAATAAATAGCCTTCTTATAAAGAAATCTATTATGGGAAAGTATAGTCTAGTTTTTTGTTCTTCGATAATTCTGAACTTTCTTTTATCTATCAAATCAAGCAGTTCTTCGTCCTGCGTGTATTCTCTTAAATGAGTCAAGTCCATTACCCATTTTCCATTCTTTCTATAGTAATACCATCCATACCATTTCTTAAAAACAGTTGCTAGATAAACAATACCATTCTTCTTTACCACTCTATCTATTGCATTAATCATTTTTTTATCATCTACATGTTCTACAACATGAGTAGAAATGAAAAAATCTATTGAATTTTCCTTAATCTTACTCAATGTTTCAGCGTTATCTACAAAGGCATTTATCTGTGGATCAATTTTTTTAACAAGCTCTACGCGACTTCTGGATAAATCAATTGCGCTGATTTTTCTATTTTTAAAATAGTTGTTATGTTTCAGGGCAAAAAGCAATGATCCGTCTCCACATCCACAATCTAATAATGAATTAAAGGAGGTTTTGTTTAAATATTTTTTTAATATTGCTCGAATAGCTACGTCATAGTATATGGGTAGATTATGGGCATATTCTTCAATATTCATTTGACTATTTTTTTTAATTTCCGCTTCTGTTCTAATATAATTTTTATTTGATCCGTAAGGGAGTATAATAATCCAAGAAAACCTGCTGAATACTCTGTAGTTCGCATAACAACGAAAGCACATGTATCAAATGGGCGTTTTAAAAAAAGCTTGAAATTTCTAAGATAGGCTTTTCTAATAGGAAAATAACTGATAAAACTTGCTTTTGGTCTTTTGTAGAAATATTTAATCGTGTCTCTTCCATACATGAAATGTTTACTAAATAATTTACTTAATTTAAGATTTCCCTCATTATGCATGACAATGTTTTTTGTCCTGCCTACTTTAAAGCCTTTTTCCAAAACCTTCTGATGGATATCCAAGTCATCTCCGCCTGCGCCTAAAAATTCATCTATTCCTCCAATAGTATTCCAAATACTGTGTTTCAAGAATCGAGGACACTCAACGGTATCGTCTCCCCAATAACATCGCCTTTCTAAATTTTTAGCTCTTGCCCAAATCCCTGTTCCAAAAGAATCTTCAGGAAGAATGACAGCGTCAGCGCCCTTTTTACATACTCCTACGGCTTCCTCAATCAACATTTTCGGAAGCTCCATATCTGCATCTAGCCAGTAGACATATGCTCCCTTTGATTTTTTAACACCATAATTTCTTTTGTACGAAGCGTCAAATACTCCCTTTTTAACCTTGGGGACAAAAAAGTATATTTTGCATTTATATTTTTTAGCAAGATCAATTGTGTTGTCTGTAGATTTGCCGTCTACCACAATCACCTCGATACTTTTATATGTTTGCTGTTTCACGCTTTTTAGACAATTTTCCAATAACTCTTCGGAGTTTCTGGTAGGTATAATAATTGAAACTAAAGCGTTCATAGAAACCACAACTACTATAATTAATTTATTCTTTTTTAGCTAATATAGCTATGCCTAAGCCGTTTTTGTTGTTTGCCCAAAAATCTATTTGTACAATTACATACAATAAGGGAAATATAATTCCTGCAATAACAAAACTTTTTGAAAGCATAATATGATTTAACTCCCAAGACAGCTTGCCGAAAAACCCAAATGTTTCCATAGATATAATTATTTTGAAGCCCAATTTTTTAAGGTTATTCTCCAATTCATTTTTAATTATGCCATCATGAACATGATCTTCATGATGCCATTTTTTGAGAGATTTAAAAAGTCGTTTTTGATTTGGTTGGGGAACATGAATATATAAGTGTCCACCTGTTTTTAAAAGATTAGAAAAATTTTCAAGCGCTAATTCATAACGGTCTATATGTTCAAGCACATCAATACAGACAATTAAGTCATAAATTTTCTTGTTACTTTTTTTGATAATATTTAAATATTCAAATTTGACATTTTTAATGTTTTGCTCTTTGGCAATAGTTTTGCAGGATTGTAATTTATACTTATCTACGTCTCCTCCAATAATTTTTGCTTTTGTAAACATTTTTCCAAGTAATAATGCGTACGCGCCAATACCACATCCTGCATCAAGTATTCTTTTTGGATTTTTTTTGAGAAGATGGGAGTTTAGAATTTTCTCAAAATATAAACTTCGTATTTGAAATCCGATTTCAGGTATTCCAAATATTAAAATGTACAGTTTTTTTAGCCTGTCTATAAAACTAAGGTTGTTTTTTTCAACATTTATCTTATTTCGATATTTTTCATTAATCTCTCCAAGCGAATGAGTAAGAACATCAATGTGGCTCGCATATTCTCCGCCAAACATATTTAATTATTTCTCCTTGTTTTTTCTAAAAGCTGTAAAGTTTTTTTTGCAGAACGATCCCAGCTAAAGCTATTTGCCCAGTCCATCGCATTTTTACTTAATCTTTCACGAAGATTGCTATTGGTCAAAGTCTCGCAAATTTTTTGAGTCAAGTCTTCTTCGTTTTGCGCTAATAGTCCTGTTTTGTCATGCTGTATTGATTCTGCTAATCCCGGAACATCAAAACTAATGGCAGGTGTTCCGTACGAGTTTGCTTCTATAACTGCTATGCTCCAGCCTTCGCCTATTGAAGGATTTACGAATACCCATGATTTAGAAAGTAATATTTTTTTTTCTTCGTCACTCACAGGGCCCATTACTGTGATTTTTCGGCGAAGTGAGCTTTTCATTGCTAGATCAACAACGTTAGATGCTTCGGTTCCCCAACCGGCAATAATCAACCGTGCGCGCGGAACTTTTGTGATTATCTTTGGCAGTATCTTAATAAGTAAATCAACTCTTTTATATTTCTTGATTCTTCCCAAGTAGAGAATTGTTGGATTTGAGAATTTTTTTATTGGAGCTTTTGTTGCATGACGTAACCCGTTCATTCCGCAATAGACGACAGTTATTCTATTTTTATCAAAGCCAATGTTAATAAGCTGCTTCTTTGTTGTTTCCGAAATGGCTATAACAGGTATGCGTTTGTAGAATAGCGGGAAAATGTATTTTTCTATTACATATCCAATACGATTGAAAGGAGCAGGGAACTCATAAAAAAATTGTTTTCCGTGGATATGATAAACGTAGCTTATTTTGGGAACTCTGCAAAATAATGGAGTAAAGAATGGAATCCCGTTTTCTACATCTATTACAACATCTACTTTGTTTCTAAAGTGCATAAGGTAGTACCATGCTGCCCAAGCATAAAGGCTATACCTTCCGCCTTTTCTGTATATTTTTATTCCTTGAATTTTCTCAAAAAATGGGAGATTTTTTTCCGTATCCTGTCCGCAAAGAATCGTGACCTCATGTCCCATTTTTACCCAACGTGAAGCTTGCTCGAAGATATAGATTTCTCCTCCACCGGACCAGCTGTGTTTTAAATCTCTCCAGTTAAAAATAAGAATTTTCATAAAAAGGAATATAACATTTTACCATATTGACAGAATGCTGTATATTATTAATATATCTATATGACTAAATTGCAAATACTTCTGATGATTTGCGTTCTTTTTGCAGGCTTATTGCTTAGGTTAAATAATTATTCAGTGTATCCACAACGGGGAGCAACCAGCGATGAATATTCTTATTCTTTTCTGGGAGTAAGTTTATTAACAAAGCACGTTCCTATTTCGTGGTCCGCAGTTTCGGCATATAAAAACAGATCTGATTTAACTATTAAAAATTTGTATTTTCCCATAGTTTCTCCATATTTTGATCACCCGCCTTTAAATGGTTTGTTGGTAGGAGGTTGGGCTCTTATCTTTGGGCAGGACACATTTTCAAAAATAGAATTAAGTACCATTCGGTTAGTTCCTATTTTTCTTTCAATGGTGTCATCTGTTTTTGTTTTTGTTTTAGGTTTTCGTTTCTATGGTTTTAAGACAGGCTTATGGGCACTTTTGATTTATTCAACAACAGTTATTTTTGTTATAAATGGTAGAGTAGTCCTTGCTGAAAATTTATTAACACCACTTTTGCTGGGGGCAATTTATTCTTTCTATAGTTTTAGAAAAAATATGACTTTTAAAAAAACAATAGTGATAGGAATATTTTGCGGGTTAGCGCTTTGGACAAAGGAGTTGGGTATAGTAGTTTTTCTGAGCATGCTTTATTTGTTTATTGCGGAAAAAATTAAAATAAAACTTACGGTGGCATTGGTTACAACATCTTTATCTTTTGTACTACTTTATCTTCTGTATGGGGTGTATTATGATTGGGAAGTCTTCAAAGCTGTCGTATCAATTCAATCAGACCGAGTAGTGGGACCCGAAACATTATTGTACTTAACTTCTACTCCTATTATTATTAATAAATTATATTACGATGGTTGGTATTTTCTAGGGTTTATTTCTTTTTTCCTAAGTTTTCTTGATTATAGAAAACATAGATTTATTCTCGTTCCTGCTTTTATATATTTTCTACTAATGATTTTTTCGTTATCGGAAAGAGGAGAAATGGGTTGGTATCTTATTCCTCTTTTTCCCTTTATGGCATTATTCACAGCAAATATTTTGGTAGAAAGTTTGGAGAAAAAGAACTGGGGAATTTTCCTATTGTTAACATTTGTTGGTTTGTATGAAGCTCAGTATTTATTTAGAGCCAACTTTGGTTTGACTTCTACTCAGTTTCGTATAATTCTTATTATGATGTTTTGTCCTTTCCTTCTTGCCTATGCTTTTAAGAAAGAGAAACTTTTCGAAAAATTAGGGAATGTAGCTTTTTACGCATTTATTTTGGGTAACATTCTTCTGACTTACAACTACGTCCACCCAGCATAATGTGTTAAAATGCTTAGTAAATGCGTTTATTATCATTCCTTAAGGAATATAAGCAAGTATTACTTGTTGGTCTTATTCTTTTCATAATTCCATTTTTTTGGCTTAAACCTGGAGAAATGGATTTAGGAGGAGACGCGAATAGATTATATTTTTTCGATCCAATTAATTTTCTCAAATCTACAGCTCTCTATGATATTTCTGGAGAAGGCAAAGGAGCAATAGAACCAAAGTATTTTTATCTTCCATACGTAGGTTTAATAGCGATTCTAAAGCTTGTCTTTTCTTCTACCTTAATAATTAGTCTTTTTAATGGAATAAAACTTGCCGGAGGATCTATCGCAATCTGTTTAATCGTTCGTGAGTTTCTTTTTGAAGCAAGGGGAGCAAGCAATAAAAAACTTATATATTTTTCTTCAATACTGTCTGGGATTTTTTATATAGTTTCACTGGACTCAATTCACATGGATTTTTTCTGGGACAGAGCGCTTTTTACTCACGACCAAATTTTTTTAAATCCTCTAATTTTTTATTTACTCCTTAAATTTTTCCTTACGTATAAATACAAATATCTGTGGCTTGGTTTATTAGTAAGCTTCATCTTCTCAACTAATTTCAGTCTACTTGGATCTGCGCCACCTATGTTTGCTTTTTATCCGTTATCCCTTCTTTTCTTATTTTTTTATATTAAGTTTTTCTCGAAAAAGATAATTCTGTGGAAAGGAATGTTGGTCGGTCTGTTACTTTTTTTAGGCATCCATGCTTTCCATCTTCTTGGAGAAATAGCTTCCTTCTTTGATAAAGGCAGCGTTGCAAATTCTTTGGTTTCTAGCAAAGAAGAAATAGAAGCAGGAGGAGTGCAGTATTTTAGTGCAGTAAGCGCACATGGAAAAGCAATTTTAAACTTACTTCTTCCTTCGGAAAAACGATTTCTCCAATGGACATCTTTACTAGCTCCTTTTATAGTAATTGTTGGTTTTTTATTCAATAAAGAAAGAAAAAAAGAGTTTTTATTTATATCTCTTTTTTTTATAATCACTTTTTTCTTGGTAACTGCAAATATTACACATGCAGGATTCGAATTCTATAGAAGATTATTTTATATTCCGGGATTTGCAATGTTTAGAAATTTCTATACGCAGTGGATGTATATTTTTATATTTTTTTATTCTCTTTTATTTGGATTTGCAATACATAGTATATTTTTGAGGCTGAAGCCATATTATGCAAAGATATTTATCATATTAGTTTTTATTCTTTTAATTATAACTGGAATGCCGCTTTTTTCCGGTGAGCCAATAAATAAGAGTACAATTCGAGGATCAAATAACATCAGAGGTATAATCGTAATGGACCCTCTCTATGAACAAACATTGCAATTTGTCCGCACTCTTCCCGATAACGGGAAAATAATGGTATTGCCACTAACTGATTTCTTTCGTCAAGTAATCTCTGGTAAGGATGAAGGAGCATATGAAGGTCCGTCAACGCTTCTGCATTTAACTAGCAAGTATAGCTTTGTAGGATATCAACACTTTGGATATAAAAATCATATGCCTTATGCAGAAGATATAATGCGATATTCACGGGAAAAAGACTATGATCGTTTGCTTCGCATATTCACAGTGTTGAATATTCGCTATATATTTCATAATACTGACCCAAAAGCATACGAAGAAAATTTTTCGCTAGGTTCTTCTTATGCATATATGCAAACATCAATGCCTAAAACCCAAGACGCTTATAAAAATTTTGTTCAGCAGTTTCCCATCAAAACTATTTATAAAAACGGTCAGTATGTTATTCATGAGATAGATAAGTCCGAATATAATTCAACGATATTTATTCCTCAGGGAATCTACAAAAGCAGCAAACTCTCTTTTGATAAGGAAAAAAATCACTCTGTTTTTATAGATGAAAATACTTGCAGCAAGCTGGAACTTAAAAATCTATGCACAAGTTATAAAAAGCCCAATGTGGATATCAAATTTAGCATGATAAATCCAACGCTGTATTCTGTGAACATACATCAGAATGAGCCCGTAGAATCTATGCTTTTAGTAATGCAGCACACATTTCATAAAGGATGGAAATTGGTTCTTGATGAAAAATATGTAGCGGAAAATTCCCACGTCTTAGTAAATGGATATGCAAATGGCTGGCTAGTTTCAGGAAAAGATATTCCTCAAAATAAGGACTATACGATTTTAATAAAGCTTGATCCGCAAAAATATTTCTGGTATGGTTGGACAATAACAGGCGCATCTCTCGCCATTGTAATTAGTTTATTTATTTTTTCTTTTAGGAAAACTCATGAAAAAAGTTAATAAAAAAACAATCGTCTTAGTTGTCATTTCTCTCCTTCTTTTTATAATTCCATTTTTCTGGCTAAAACCTGGAGAAATGGATCTAGGAGGAGATGGGAATAGGTTATATTTTTATGACCCATTGTCAAATCTAAAAGCGCTTGCAATATATAGCATCGCTCCATGGGGTGTTGGTGAAGTCGCATATAATCAATATTTCCTTCCTTTTCTGATGTTTATAATTTTCTTAAAATCCATATTCAGTTGTCCAACCGTACTTATTGCTATCTTCAATGGATTCAAGCTTTCAGGATCATTTATTTTTGTATTTTTAATTATTAAAGAATTGCTCAAGAAAGAAGAAGGAGAGAAAATCACTTTAGCACAGTTTTGCGCCTCAATATTGGGAGCTCTTTTTTATACATTTTCGCCAAGCGTTATAGAAAATATGAGATATGCATTGTTTACTCATCACCAGGTTTTTTTAAACCCAATGATATTTTATTTTTTATTGCGATATTTAATAACAACTTCCTTCAAGTATATCTGGTTAACGCTTTTGGTTACTTTTATTTTCTCCACGAACTTTTCCCTTCAGGCGCCTCCGCCGTTATTTGCTTTTTATCCATTAGCGATAGCTTTTCTCCTGCTCTACAATTTTATCGTTCTTAAAAAATCGTTTCCTTGGAAAGGTGCAATTGTTGGCATTCTTTTTTTTCTGGGGCTTCATGCATTTCATTTAATTCCGGTTGCAAGCAATATATTTGATAAGGGCAGTGAATTTAATACCAGGGTGTTCGAGAGCAAAGCTGCAATAAATTCAGGACTTGAATATTTTAATGCAACATTGCCGCTGGGAAAAGTAAGCCGAAACATTCTATTGCCTTTGGAAAATCCAACAATTAGTTGGAGTTTACTATTTATTCCTTTATTGGTAATTTTAGGTTTTTTGTCTATGTATAGAAAAAATAAGACATTGTTATTGGTAAGTATTTTCTTTTTTGCAACACTTTTTTTGGGATCAGCTAATATTACCCAGCTGGGAGTAGAAGTTTATAAAAAATTATTTCTTATTCCCGGATTTGGAATGTTTAGAAATTTCTCCGGACAATGGCAGTGGATCTATACGTTTTTCTATGCCATTCTTGCAGGCATTGCAATCTCTTATTTATTCTCCAAGTTAAGGAGAAAATATGCTTACATTATTCTTATTGTAACAGCAGGTTGTCTTTTGGCACGCTCGCTAATTGTTTTTAATGGAGATATTGTTAATGTTTTTAACAGAGGATCGAAAAACGTTAAGGTGGTAATGCGCATGGATCCGCACTATGAACAACTTCTAGCTTACCTTAAAAAAATTCCCAATGATGGAAAAATTTTACATGTACCTTTTACTGATTTTGCATACAACCTGGTTGGTTCCCCAAATGGCGGGGTGTATGTGGGTCAATCAATGGTTTCACTCTTAGCCGGAAGAAATGACTTTTCGGGATATCAAAATATTGATCCTTTCTCCGAAGTGTTTGTAAAAATTTCAAGAGAGAAAAATTACCCATTAATCAAGCAAATGATGTCGTTACTTCAGGTGCGATATGTACTTTACAATTCCGATCCGCTTATTTCCGATGAATTCTTCCCAACATTTCCTTATGGCTACACCGGTGTTCCGGCATCACCCTCCGGCGCATTAGATTTTGTGCATAATATTTCCTACAAAAAAATATATGAAACAGGTCACTATTCTTTGTTTGAGGTAGATAGGGAAAAATATTTACCAAGCTTTTATGCCGTATCGAATTTATTTTTTTATGACACGCAACCAAAATATAATACGCAATACTTCAAGGCTCTATCTTTTTTCCCAACAACCCGAGAAGAGCCCAATAGCGATCCTAGAATAGCGTATGTGGATAGACAAGCATGCAGCAAAATACTTTCAAAAATTATATGTGATAAAAATAATTATAAGCAGAATAATGAAAATATTCAGATCATTTTTCAAAAAATTAATCCTGCAAAATATAGAGTTGAAATAAAAAATGCCACGGGTCCTTTTTTACTTGTTTTTCAAAACAGCTTTAGCCAGCATTGGAAGCTATATCCGAGTGATCCTGGTGATATAAATAATATAACAGATTCATATTATGGCAAAGAAATAATTGAGCTTTTGCCGGAAAATCAGGCGATTGATAAAAAGCCTTTTGAGACAAATGGTCGAAATTCAATATATGATAATGTCCATGTACAGGTTAACGGATATGCAAATGGATGGTATATAAATCCAAACAAATCAGGAGATTTTAGCATGATTGTTGAGATGACCAGGCAAAAATTATTTTACTATAGTTTCGGTATATCGGGAGTTTGTTTATTGATTTTTATTTTGTACGGGATAAAACTTTTAAAGGAATAAATTATGCGTAAATTTTCTTATCTTTTTATACTTTCATTAATTTTGGGGGATGTTTTTCTTTTTACAGAGAGTTCTGATCTTAGAATATTTGGAATATTAATTCTATATGTTTTTTTTGTAAAAACTCTTAAATTAAAAAGTAATGTGACATTTGCTTTATCCTTCATTCTTTTGATATTCGCCTACATACAGTTTCTTTTTTCCAATCCTGTTGTTTTTATTACTCCCGGAGCTCCTAACGCAGAAAAAACAGCTGTTTGGACATTCTTATTTATGGTTATAGGTATAATCCAAAAATGGAGAGAATAAGTCTTTAAAGCGAATTTTTTGCTATAATATATTCTTATGAACAAGATCGTATCTTTCCTAAAGGAAAATAAAAAAACTCTTTTAACGCTTTTTGTTGTTACTATTTTAGCCGATATCCTGTTCTTAAAAAAAAGTTCAGACCTGATTATTTTTAGTATTTTATTTATTTATTTATTTTTTATGAAAATACTTGAGCTTAAGAGTAAATCAACCTTTTTATTATGTCTTGTATTATTAAGCACGATGTTTCTTGGCTATCTATTTACCGGAACCTCGGCATTAACGGAAAAAGCAGCTGTTTGGTTAGTGCTATTTCTGATAATTGGAGTTATTCAGCAATGGAGAGAATGAAAATATCAAGACACACAGTATTACTGCTTCTTGTTTCCATTTTCCTTTTCCTAATTCCTTTTTTTTGGCTGAGGAGTGGAGAAATGGACATAGGAGGAGATTCAAGCAGGCTATATTTTTACGACCCGGTAAAATATCTTCTTAGCAGTACTTTGTACAGCGTGTCGGCATCAGCTTTTGGTTTGGAGACGATCTACTATTTTAATATTCCGTTCGTATCTTTACTCGTAGTTTTAAAGTCAATTTTAGTTTCACCAACACTTCTCATTTCGGTTTTTCATGGATTTAGCATAAGTACAGCATTTATTTTTTGTTATTTGATAATAAAAGAATTAATAATTGGAGAGAATTCGCTTAACAAGAACAAAATTCATTATAGCTCGATTTTAGGAGGATTGGCATATATATTATCACCGGCGCTTATTGACGGATGGGAACATGTTCTATCGCCCCACAATCAAATATTCCTTAATCCTCTCCTGTTTTATCTTCTCCTGAGATACTTTAAAACTAGCAATATAAATTATATTTTTATCACTCTTTTGTTAACTTTTATATTTTCCCCTAGTTTTAGCGTTATTTCTACACCGGCTTTATTTTCATTTTATCCTCTAGCGATATTATTTCTTGTCCTGTATACGAAACTAATAATTAAAAGAAAAATTATAATCAAACATCTTTTATTGGGATTCCTTCTTTTTCTGGGCATACAAGCGTTTCATTTAGTTCCGCAGATTGACAACATCTTTACTCCCGGAAACGTTATTAACTCAACTATTTTTTCCTCCGAGCTAAAGTTAGTTAGGGGATTAGGCTTCTTTAGCGCTGTTGCTCCGAATATTAAAGCAAGT
>OBEQ010824011.1_pt1 | contig 28532 bp, 37 predicted proteins | sample 1670901 | NCBI WGS metagenome assembly OBEQ01 (sample SAMEA104232315, study PRJEB22302) | groundwater metagenome | biome: forest; feature: aquifer; material: groundwater | place: USA | collected 2011-08-07 | depth 5.4 m
AAAGCATACTTTGAAAAAAACTTTGGATCCATATCAGGACCATAGCACAATAATGAGAGATTAGCTTTATTTTCTTGCACCATTTATATTACCTTAAAAAAAGAGAATGCAGAGTTCTTTTTAAAGCTAACTACACATAAAACATATAAATCATGCAAAAATTCTAAATAATAGAATGAAAACAAACATAAATAACAAAAATAACCAACCCAAAGTATCAATTAAACTATCAATCATAATCCCTGTTTTTAACGAACAAGACACTATTCTCGAAATTATAAAAAAAGTGCAAGAAGTAAAATTGCCAACAATAAATAATAAGAAATTAATAAAAGAAATTATTATTGTCGACGATTACTCAACAGACAACACACGAAAGATACTCAAAAGCATAAAACAAAAAAATATCAAACTATTCTACCATAAAAAAAACTTCGGCAAAGGAATGGCTTTAAGAACAGGATTCACCGAAAGCACAGGAGATATTTTGCTGATCCAAGATGCAGACATGGAATATGACCCTACAGAATATCCAAAACTTTTAGCGCCAATTCTAGAAGGGAAATCCGTTGTCTATGGCTCACGATTAAAATCATTCCATCTCAAACTAAAAGACATGTACTTTTTGCATTACTTTGGCAATGTATTCTTAACATTACTAACCAATATTCTCTACGGCACTGGAATTACTGACATGGAAACAGGCTACAAAGTATTTCGCAGAAAAATAATTAAAAACATGAAACTGCGAGCAACACGTTTCGACATCGAACCAGAAATAACAGCAAAAATCTTAAAAAGAGGCTATAAAATTTGCGAAGTTCCAATTAACTTCAACCCACGACGATTTGAAGAAGGAAAAAAGATCACCTGGAAAGACGGCGTAAAAGCAGCATGGTATTTAGTAAAATATAGGTTTATGGATTAAAAAGAATAAATACTATTTAACAGACAAAGCTCGAAAATTATATTCTCATCAAAGATATTCTATTTCTGCAAAACATAAAACACCGGTGGATGCTTCCGAAGATCCAATTCTGAAACTTGAAGTTGACCATTAATCTCAAGAATTTTAAAATTTGTCCGAGCTATTTCTTTTTTTACTTCAGTAATTGATGGAATATGAATATATTGCTGTGTCTTATACGTTCTTTGATAATCACTTGTTTCTCTGTCAAAAAATCGATCGCCATAATCTTGTTCAGGGATATTCCATCCGCATTTTTTTAACACATAATATCGAGCCCATTGTTTAATCCATAAAAATGAAAACTGCCGTGAAAAAACTCTTGGATGTGCAGTAAATATGAATATCCCGCCTTTTTTCAAAACTCTTTCAGCTTCTTGTAATGCGAGCAATCGATTTTCTCTCCCAGGAATCTGTGTCCAACCTTGATTTGAAAAAAGTAAATAATCAAAAGAATTATCCTTAAAAGAAAGTTTTGTAGCATCACCTATTTTATAATTAATAATAAGACCTTTTTGTTTGCTGATCTTCTTTGCATTATTAATCATTGCAGGAACAAGATCAATTCCTATTACAATAAAACCCATTTTAAACAAAGGCATTGTTGTTCTTCCAGTTCCACAGCCAAGATCTAAGACTTTTGCTTTCTTTTTTGTAAAATATTTTTTTAGAAAATATTCTTCAGAAGCCCAAAAACCATCTTCAGCTTTTTTTACATAAAGAAGTTGTGCATTTTCACCAGAAAATTCTTCAATGACTAATTTTTGAATATTTTGTGTCATAAGAGTAATAAGAATTGGAATATTTATTAACTTTTCCCCTTAAAACAAGTCTATTACCTAAAACTTTAAAAATCAATCTTTATTTCATGAACATATGTCCAAAGTTTTAATCCTCAATCCACCAAGTCCAGATAATTCCTACATCAATAGGGATTTAATGGGAGGCATGGGTGTGCATAATGCAAGAGGTATAAGCATTAAAGCAAAACTCATTTTTAAAATAAAAAGCACAACAGTGCACATTCCCATGATGCAATTAGTCAATGCTGCAACAGTGCTAAAAAAAGAAAGCCATGAACTACTTGTTATCGATGCAGTAAACACCAATAAAAATTTAAAATATGTGCTTGATAAAGCAAAACAATTTTCCCCTGAATATATTCTCATTGCAACAAGCAGTAGTTGCTTCAAATATGAACGTGATGTTGTAGCACAGCAATTAAAACAACTCCTCCCTGCTGTAAAAATAATTGCAGTAGGCGATATGATCACCGAAATGCCAAACGAACTTCTGCCCTATTTTGATGTTGCAATTATGGGGGAAGTCGAACAATCAATTCATTTAATTTGCGCAAATAAACCCTATGACGAAATTCCCTCAATCATTTGGCAAGAAAAAGAAAAAAACGAACAAAAAGTAATAATCAAGAAAAGTTCAGCAGGAAAAGAATTTATCCCTGCAGTGCAGCTCGACAAAATGCCCCTTCCACAATGGGATTTATTTCCAATCCATGCATATTCGTATTATCCAATGCTCACCAAAACTCCTGTTGCATTGATCCAAGCATCACGAGGTTGCCCCTATGGCTGTGGTTATTGTCCATACCCAGCAAATCAAGGAAAACAATGGCGAGCACGATCTGCAGAAAGTGTTTTTGAAGAAATCAAATGGGATGTTGAACAATTTGGTTTCAAAGCAGTTTTCTTTCGTGACCCATTATTTACTGCAGATCAAAAAAGAATTGATAAATTATGCGATTTAATTATAAACTCAAAAATAAAAATCCAATTTGTTTTTGAAACTCGTCCTGAATTATTAACAATGTCTGGCTTAATTGAAAAGCTCGCAAAAGCCGGCTGCAGGACAATCAATTTTGGCGTCGAAGATATTCATCCAGATATTTTAAAAAAAATTAACCGATTGCCATTACCACTCGATAAAATAATGGAAACAGTGCACAAATGTGAAAAAAATGGCATCAGAACTTCCTGCTTTTTTATTCTTGGTTTGCCAGGCTCAACAAAACAATCAATGAAAGAAACAATCGAATTCAGTAAAAAACTGCTCTCAAGCCAAACAGAATATAAAATTGCAACGCCATTTCCTGGAACATTGCTCTACACAATGGCAAAAGAAAACAACTGGATAAAACACGAAGGCTTCGATTCTCTCGGCGGCTATTCAGCATCAATGCTCGCATCAACTGACTTCGACCAAGATTACCTCGAAAAATTAGCAGAGAAAAGCTTGACAGATTTTTATTTCAGTCCAAAATATTTAACGCGATATGTCAAACGAGGAGATTTCATAACAACAGGTTATGTCTTTGTAAAGCAAAAAATACGACAGAAAAAATAATTGTAAAACAATTTTAAAATAGTTCATTAAAAAGAAACTGTTCAATTTCCTTTTTCTTCTCTGGATTTAATGAGATGTGTATTTCACCAGTCTTAACAGAACAAAGAATAAATTGATAATGATATAATTCTTTCAATGCTTTTTGCGTTTCTCTTCTTCCAATTAAATGCTTTGGCAATCCTTTAAACAAATTTCTCTCTTCTGTATGTGATGCACCCCATTTCGGTGGAGAAAAATTCATCAACTTCCTGAGAAAAAACTTTTGAATTGATATTTAGTCCATAAAACAATTATAGTTTTCTCATTAATATGAGTATACTCATTTTAACTGTAGATCTTTCAATAATATTGAAAGAATCTCTAGATGTTACATAAATAATTCAAGATTAAACGAAAAAACGAAAAGATTTTCAAAAATTCCATAAAACAGCACTGTTTCAAAACGAAACATTTAAATAATTCCATTAATCAATAAACCGTATGGAAAAAACAATATTTATAGATTACTTTGGAAACACGCCAAAAATAAGAATTTTAGATTTATTATTAACTGGCAGAGAATTAGATTATAGCATATCCGATATTTCTCAGCACACCAAAATTGGAAGAGCAACATTCTATCGACTATTAAATGATCTTCTCAAAAATGAAATTATTATCATTACTCGAAAAGTTGGTAATATACAATTGTACAAATTAAACATGAATAATAAAGATGTTGTGAAGATAGCAGCATTTTATGATGCTTTATTGTCAGGCAAAAAAAATAAATTATTAACTCCTTAGAAGGAATAATTTTAAATAATAGTATTAGTTCCCCACACCAATGACAAGTAGGAAATTAACAGTTGAACAAGCCGATACATTAGAATTACAAACAACACAGATGTATGAAGCATTTGTACGTGCTGTACAAACGAAATCTCCAGCTGATATACTTTGGCAAACAAAATTATCTGAAGCTTTATATCAATCATTACAAGAAATTACTCATTATGATTTTCATCTTACTTGGCGAAGAGATACGCAACGAACAGCTACTTTTGACAGGTATGTATTGCAATATGCATTGAGTTATTCAGCTGCTAATAATCTTAGAAATAATTGGAGTCAACCTTCTCCAACAGATTTGCAATTTAATTCTGTCAAAAAAATGCTTGATTCTCGAAATCATCGATACTTGGATATCGTAAGAAAAGTTGAGCGTCTCGCTTATGCGCATAAATTTGACGATATTGTGCAGCTATTTGATTATGTTCGTGTAGAATATGCTCGACCTACTAATTAACTTTATAAACTAATTCAAATTCTTCTCTTTCATGAATACTGAACAAAAATCTAACTTTTGGCAAGGAAAAAAAGTATTAGTCACCGGTGGCTCTGGCTTTATTGGCAGCTATGTCGTTGAATTATTATTAAAACAAGGCGCAATTGTTAGCATCACAACATTTTCTCTCAAACCTAAAAGCAATGAAGAAAAAAATGTACAAGAGATTAAGGATAAAGTAAAAGTATTTGAAGCAAATTTATTAGACTTAAACACCTGCATTGAAGTCACCAAAAATCAGGACATCATTTTAAATTTAGCAGCGCGAGTTGGCGGCATTGAATTAAATACAAAGCATCCAAGCATCATGTTTAAAGATAATATTCTAATGTTTATGAATGTATTAGAAGCTGCGCGAATTAACAAAGTGGAACGATTTTTGACAGTAAGCAGTGCTTGCGTTTATCCACAACTCTGCACAATTCCAATTCCTGAAGACGAAGGATTCAAAGACATGCCGGCACCATCCAATGAAGGCTACGGCTGGGCAAAAAGAATGCAGGAATTCTTATCAAAAAGTTATGCAAAAGAATTTGGCATGAAAATCGCAATCGTTCGCCCGTCAAATGCCTACGGCCCAAGAGATAATTTTGATCCAGAAACTTCGCACGTTATCCCTGCATTAATCCGAAGGATTACCAATGGGGAAAACCCGCTTGTCGTCTGGGGTTCAGGCAATCAAACACGATCATTCTTTTACGCAACTGATTTCGCTCACGGATTATTAGAGATGACCGAAAAACACGCAGTCGCTGATCCAATCAATTTAGGCGACAAACGAGAAGTAACAATCAAAGAATTGGTTACCATCCTTCTTAAATTATGCAACAGAGAAGACATCAAAGTAATTTATGACACAACAAAACCAGAGGGGCAGCCAAGGCGATGCAGCGATGTGACAAAAGCAAAAAAATTAGTTAATTTTAGTACAGAAGTAAGCTTAGAACAAGGATTAAAAGACACAATAGAATGGTACCATAAAACAAAACAATAATTATCCAAATAACAAACAAAAAATCCTATTACAAATTACAACAATGGTGAAAAAATGACTGCAAAACAAGCAAATACAGAAGAAAAGAACAAACAAACAAAAAAATACGATGCTACCCTCGTTATTCTCACAAAAAATGAAATTACTGGAATCACTGCATTAATCGATAAAATTCCCAGCAATAGATTTAAAGAAGTCTTTGCTATTGACGGACAATCAACTGATGGTACGAAGAAATTTTTAGAAAAAAAAGGAATAAAAGTAATCACGCAAAAGAAAAAAGGAAGAGCAGAAGCATTCAGAATCGGTTGTGCACTCGCTAAATTCGAACACGTAATATTCTTCTCTCCAGACGGCAATGAAGATCCAAAAGATATTGTCAAGCTTGCCTATTGGTTAGAGCAAGGTCATGACATGACTGTTGCTTCACGATTCATGAAAGGCGGAAGAAGTGATGACGATGACGTTTGGCTTCCAATTCGAGGACTCGGAAACAAAGGCTTTACCCTTGCTCTTGACATCCTTTGGGGTGGAAAATTAACTGACTCAATCAACGGTTTCAGAGGAATGAAAAAAAGTAGATTTTGGAAACTCAATCCAGACAGTGAAGGGTTCGGAATTGAGTTTCAATTATCAATGCGAGCATTAAAATTAAAATATAAGATCAAAGAAATCCCAAGCTATGAAGGCGACAGAATCGGTGGCCAAAGCACAGCACGAACATTTGCAACAGGCTGGTACTTTGTAAAACTCATGCTCAAAGAATTATGGATTGGAAAATCATTCTTAAAAATGCCGCAAGTGAAAAAGAAATATAATGTAAATTAAAAAAATCCAAAGAGCTCCACAGCTTACAATGATTGGATTTTTTATTTCAATTTCTCAATTAATTCACTGATTATTTCTAAAATTATTTTTTTATGAAGTATAATATAATTCTTCTGAATCATAAAGCCTTCATAAGAAATCCGATTTCGATAATCTCGCATTTGCTGTAAAAATAATCTTTTTTGCTCAGATAATGAGTATTTTTGAGCAATAAAATCAATCAATTCTTGATGCGCACCCTCACCTTTTATTTTAATTCCATCCCGTAAACTTAATGCTTCAAGCAATTTGTCAAGAACCACTGGTGATCGCTTCGCTCAACACCAGTGGCATACTGAATAATATATTAGATGCCACTGGTGTCAATAATTGTGGTTAATTGGAAATGCAAAGCATTTCTAATTTCTCAGAAATTGTTGTTACAATTTCTAAGACTTGAGCATGTTAGAAATATACCACCTGCAAGATTCGTATGTGGATTACCCCACTGGTTGTATAAACCAGTGGTATATTTCCAACATATGGATAATATCATAATAATCAACAAGCGTATTACTTGGATACTCTTCAAAATTTGTTTTATTCAATCGCTCCAAAGTGATTTCAGCCATCTTTGCAAGCGAATCAGATTTCTGTTTATCAGGAGTAATCTTCACAATCATTTATATCCCTCTAAATATCCAAAAACTACAATTCCATTGATAATATTGTTTTTTAATTCTTTAGGATAAGTGAGAAAATGCTCATTAAAATGGAGTTCTATTTTTCGCTGCAAAATTTTCTCAAACTTTTTAAGATCAATCTCCTCTTTTTTACATTCTAAAAAAAGATCAATATCACTTTCTTCAGTATCCTCTCCTCGTTGATAACTCCCAAAAAGAACAATTACTTTAGGCATTAGTTTCTCTTCAAGAAAATCAATCAATCCAGACTCAAAAAGTGAAGCAATATTAAAAACACGCTTAGACCACAAGAACTGTCTACTATCCCTATTTGCTTTATATATCGGAAATTTTCGCTGACCCTTGCTTTCAAAAAATCGAAGAACCAACTTTTGCTCTTCAAGCAATAAAAGATTATTTTTTATTGAAGTATGAGCAATTCCTAATTCTTTACTCATTTCTAGAAGATAATGATTCTGAGTTGGATTTCTAAAAAAAGTCCCATTGTGTGGGTCATACTACTTTTTTGTAACATATATTACTTAAATATAATACATATTATATAAATGTATCGGATTGTATAAATGTATCGGATTGCAATACCCACCCACAAAACAATTCAATAAAATAAACACAAAATAATAAGTTTCTGTTTTTATAAAAACAGAAACTTATTCCACTATACTTTATAGCCCAAATATTTATATAGGGTACTGTTTTCTATACACATTAGAGACAGATACACGTTATAATTATGGTGAACAAATGCAACTCTTATCAACAATCAAACGCGCAGTCGATAATCCCTACAAAGTAAAGCAGTACTTGCGTGGCCAAAAATCAATGTTTTATTATAAATATAATGAAGACGGCTACGCTGATTATCCAGGTACTGTTTACATGGTCGTCAATAGCATTTGCAATCTCAAATGCAAAATGTGCGATGTAGGACAAGCGCAGGAAGATTCACAATTCTGGCAGAATTTAATTGGTCCAAAAATGGAAATGCCACTTGATAAATTGCAAAAAATCGTCGATGAAGTAAAAGGCTTTGACCCATTGATTACATTCTCTTCAACAGAACCGACATTATGGAAAAATTTTATCCCTGCAATTCGAATCGTAAAAAAGGCAGGTCTCCGATTAAAATCTGCTACAAACGGCTTGCTCTTGCCAAAACTTGCAAGACAAATAGTAGAAGAAGGTTTAGACCACCTTTTCATTTCTGTCGACGGACCGCAAGAAGCGCACAATTACATTCGAGGAGTTCCAAAATCATTTGAGATGATTGTTGAAGGAATTAAAAAAGTACAGGAAGCAAAAAAAGAATTAGGAAAGACAAATCCAATCATCCAAATTAATACCACAATTTCCGAGTATAATTACGATAAGATTGTTGCAACAATTGATTCACTGCAAGGCCTTGGAATAAACGAATTCACAATCAGCCATTTAAATTTTGTAACCGAAGAGATGAAATCCTTGCACAATCAAGCATGGCCGCAATATCTCTCAACACACAGCTGCATTTCATCATCAGAATCAAACAAAGTAAATCCAGAAGTATTATACGAACAATTGGAAGAAGTCAAAAGAAAATACAAACATTTAACGCTTGCATTTGTCCCAGACATGAACTTAGAAGAATTAAAAACCTATTACGGCAGTCCATTGCAAATTTTAGAAAAGCACAACAAATGTTTTGTTCCCTGGAAAGTTGTTCAAATCTTAAGTAATGGTGAAGTAATCCCATTGACACGATGCTTCCACTTAGTCTTCGGCAATGTCTACACAGAAAACTTTAAAGACATCTGGAACAACGAAAAATACCGTCAATTCAGAAAAGATCTTCGAAGAATGGAAGCTTTTCCAGGCTGCGCCCGATGCTGTGGAATATTTAATTAATTAAATAATCAAATATGATACTATTAGTCGTTATTATTAATAATTATTTTTTTTAATTCTTCAATTACCATAAAATCATTATCTCTTGTAAGCAATGTCATATTGTAAGAAATTGCTATACTTGCAATCAATAAATCAGTTATTGAAAGAGTTATTCCTTTCTTTTGATATTTATATTTTAAATCTGCAAGAATTCCAGCAGTATACTCATTGCCATGCAAGACTTGAAAAAAACGAAGAAATTGTATTGATTCCTGAGCAACAATATGGTTTTTTTCTTTTAAGCCATATAAAAACTCAAATTCTGTTACAAAAGTAATTTTTGCAAGATTTGGATTCAAAAATCGTAATTGCTCAAGCTTTGCTAAAGTATTTTTATTCTTTTTTTGTAAATCAATAATAATAGTAGTGTCAAATAAAAAGCTCATATTCGAAACCCATACTATTTTCTCAATTCTTTAACAGACTTTTCTATATCATGAGCATCTTTATCACTTAATATTTTTTTATGATTAAGTATATTATCCCAAAACGCCTCAGTTTTCATCTCATATTCTCCAATCATTTTTTGTAAAAGCTTACCCATACTTAGCCGATTCTTTACAGAAAGCTGTTTAAATTGATGCCAAGTTTTTTCATCAACATCCCGAATTGTTTTTATTACCATATATGTATTAAAAGAATACATGTATTTAAAGTTTACGAAATATGAGAATTAACTATTTATCATAATCAATAAACCGCCAATCAGGCAGAAATTGTTTAAATACTTCTAATTGCTGAAAATCAATTCCAATATTATAACCAACACTTTTTCCATGAAATTTAATCACTTCATGTTCAAGATTAACAAGAGCAATTCCAGCGCCAACCAAACGATATTGTTCTCCATGTGGTGCAGGAATCTGAATAGATTGGCCATCATGACCAATGTCAACAATTGTTGCATAATGAACATTCCGCTCATCTAAAAACGACTGTAAAAGAAAACCATGTAAAGCAACAAAAGGTGGAGTATCAGAAAATCGTAAATAAGGTTTCCCATCGAACTCAATCTGTACCACTTTATATTCTCCATTTTCTACAGGTAAAATAACATGATCATCAATTCCCATTAAACACACCCACTCTTCATTATAAAACAATTTTAGACTAAAATGATCAACCTTATCTTGACAACTCAGTAATTTTCCAATCAAGAGATAATTGCTGCATTGTTTCAATATGACTTTTATCAATTGATAAACCATATTCGTGACATGAACCAAATAATGCAATCATTTTTTTATTTTGACTAACAACTGCTCGACCCATGCCAATTGCTTGATATGTTTCTCTTATTGCAAGTGGAACAGCAAGATTATTTCCTAATTCATCATAACTTTGAAATGAAGTATAATCTATTTTTTCTCGATCTAAATAATTCGAAAGAATTCTTCCATGAATATTACCCTGATATCCAAAAAGCAATTTTGGTTTCTCAAAAGCAATCAACTGTACAACATTATAAAATCCAGTTTGCCATGGTAAATTAATTAAAACATCATCAATTCCCATAACAGCACCATTCAACTTGATCGTAATTCCCATTGAGGCAATAACGGTTTATAGAATTCTAACTGCTGTTTATCAATATTAAGGCTATAACCAAGACTTTCACCATGAAAATAAATAATTTTGCCAGCAAGATTAAAAGCAGCTTTCCCAGCACCAGCTAATTGATATTGTCCTCCTTGTCGTATAGGAATCTGTATTTTTTTAGAATTAGTATCAGTAGATAAAATAGTTGCATAAGGAACTCTATACTCATCTAAAAATCGCTGTAACATTTTTCCATGAACATCAGTATGAAAATCACCAAATCTCAAATAAGGTTTTCCATCTAACACAATCTGCACAACTTTATACAGCCCATTTTTCTCAGGCAACACAATTTGATCATCAATTGCCATAGTTCTCACCTAAACACTATACACTTATACACAATTAATCCCAATTAATTATTTTTTTAAATATTCTATTTAAAAAAATAATTTTCAACTATTCCTTCTTCACAACAACGCACCATTCGCCACCAAGCTTTTTGCTGCGTTGATCTAAATGATAAGCAATCTCCTGTAATCCTCGATAAAATCGTCGAAGGGGATTTTTCTGCTTCTTGTACTCTTTTTTTTGAATTGTATGCAATTCAGCAATATTGCGAGATTTCCAGGTAATACTATCAGAATACAAACTACGAATAGGATATTTTTTTTCAAATAACACAAACATCATATTTTGCCATAAATATCGAGGCAGCCGAAAATAAACATAAAACATCTTCAGCAATGCTCCATAAAATCCCATTGAATGGCTGACATGAACAACTTTAAATCCAGCTTCTTCAAGCAATTTGCAAATCTCTTTTTTTGAATAATAATGGTCACCATGACCTTCAAAGCCAAGCACTTTCAGAGGCAAGAAAGGATATTCATCATACATTGGCGAAATATTTGTTGGAACAATCACAACGCAATACTTGCCTTTTTTAAGAACACGAAATGTTTCTTTTGCTGCTTGCTTATTTTCAACAATATGCTCAAGTACAGCATTGCTAAATACAAAATCAAAACTATTGTCTTTAAACGGCAATTTTCTTCCATCAGCAATTTTTAATTGATAATTGCCGTTTGATTTTTCCATATAATTATCATCATAAACATCAATACCAGTGTATTTTTTTCCTTGAAATAAAAATCGCCAAACTCCAGAACCACAGCCAAAATCAAGCACAGTTTTATCATTATCAGTCAAGTACTGCGGTAAAATTGCCGTTACTTTTCGTTGAAAAGAATACCGTGCAGGACTCACCATATGCCCTGGAACTATTTCATAAGGATATTTCTTATGAACACCGACACGAATCGCTTTTTTGTTTATTTTATTTCCATTCTGATTCTTCATAAGAGAAAGAAATAAACCATCATTTATAAAGCTTTAAGTTTTCAATTGCTAATAAACAAGAACAAAATGAATCAGTAAATCAATCATCGAGGAACAATCGATGCCACATCTCGATGCTCATCAATGCCCACAATTGATATGAATAATCCGTTTTTCCTTTGCAATGGTCTATAAACATTTTTGCAACAGTCTTCTGATTAAAAATACCGCGTGATTTAAATTGCTCACTTAATAATAAATTCTGAACGTATTCTTTTAAATCTTCTGCAAACCATTTTTTAAATGGTGTCGGAAATCCCATCTTTTTTGCAGTGTAAAATTCTTGAGGCAATTCTCCGCGCATAGCTTCCTTGACAATATATTTACCGACTCCATTATGCAGTTTAAATTCTTCAGGAAGAGACAAAGCAAACTCAACCATCTCATTGTCACAAAAAGGAACTCTGCTCTCGATTGAATGGATCATGCTCATTTTATCCTCTACAATAAATAATGCTGGCAAGAATATTTTCAGATTGTAATATTGCGATTCTTGCAATTTTGTAAATTTTTTTCCCTTACAATAAAGAGAAAGCTCCTTAAATGCATCATAATCTTTATTTCTTTTTTTAAATTCATCAGAAAATAACGATTGCAATTCTTTTTTACTGAACAACGTAAAAATTCCAAGCCCTAATTCTTTTCGAAAAAAAGAATAAAATAAATAATAGGATAATGGCAAAAGCTCCTGCTTCCCAATACTTTTGCCTAATTTTCGAAGAAGAAGTGGGTTTTTTTGGAATTCCTGTTTCAAAAAAATCGATTTATACGGAATATACCCCAAAAATAATTCATCACCGCCATGTCCAGTTAAAACAACCTTAACATGTTTTGATGCAAGTTTTGCAACATAATACTGTGCAATCGCAGGACTTCCAACTTTTGGTTCATCAAGAGAATAAATAACCTCTTTAAAAGACTGTAAAAACATTTTTGGCGTGATTACTGATTCCATAACTAATGCATTAATTTTCTGCCCAAGCATTCTCGAACGCTGCCGTTCATCAAATGCCTCTCCCTCTTCAAATGCACCAGTAAATGTCTCGAGCCGGCGATCGATCTTTTTTGCAGCAGTTACTGCAACAGATGATGAATCAAATCCGCCGGATAAATAACATCCTAAAGGAACATCAGCGATTAAATGCCGTACAACAGACCTATCTAAAATCAATTTATACTGCTCAACAACTTGCTCGACATTTTTAAATGGTTTATAATCAAAGGAAATATCCCAATATTGTTTTTGCTGTATCCTGCTAAATTCTTTTTTTTGCGGATTAGAAATATCTTGAGAAAGATCAAGAACAAGATAATTGCCTGCTGCTAATAATGAAATTCCTTGAAAAAATGTTTTCTCATGCAGTGGTGTTCGAAATACAAGATAATCAATAAGTGCATGATCATTCAATTTTTTTGCAGCAACAAAAGGTAAAATTGCTTTAATCTCACTCGAGAAAATAAATTGATGAGGAACAGAATGAACCTCATTTGAATTATTACCATTCAAATGAGAATCATCCAAATTATTATCAGTAATTGTATTGTAAAAATACAATGGTTTAATTCCAAGCCTATCTCTCGCCAAAAACATACGATTTTTAATTTTATCAAAAATCGCAAAAGCAAACATTCCATTGAGTTGAGTGACAAATGAATCTCCATACTCTTGATAAGCATGTAATACAACTTCAGTATCTGTCTGAGTATAAAATGTATGCCCCTTCTCAATCAATCGAGCACGAATTTCCAAATAATTATAAATTTCTCCATTGAACGCAATCCAATAATTTTCATCTTCTGAATGTAATATCGGCTGCCTTTGTTCAACAGTATCAATAATTGACAGCCGTAAATAACCAAGACCTACATTTTTAAAAACATAAACTCCTTCATTATCAGGACCTCGATGTTTAATAAGAGCATTCATTTTTTCAATTTGCGTTCGTTTCACAAATGAATTCTGAAACAATACAATCCCATTAATTCCGCACATACACAATACCTCACGATGAAGAAAATATCTGTCGTAATAAATATTTACCCCGAGTATAAGTAAAAGCAATGATTATAAGAAGCTTATGGAAGTAACCTTTTTCTCGTGCATTCCAATAAGCTGAATAAGCTAAAAATCGAGGATTTTGAGCAAGAGTACCAAGCACAGACAAAAGCTCCGCATTGAGTTGGTTATACCAAACATTGCTTAAAATAGTATATTTGCCATACAAGCTCCATTTTTTCTGATAAGTCCAAGAATCCAAATTAAAGTCAATTGTTTTGACAAGAGAATCAAACAATTCCTTGTAATGTTTTTTACCTGTAACTAAATACAAATCATAGACGCCAAGCATCGCAAACACAAAGCCATCAAATACTTTTGGCTGCGGCAGCAAAGGATATTCCTCTAAATACAAACACTTTTCTTCTTGATTATAATACTGCACACCGCCATCAGCAATTGAAACACTAAAAATCGCTGCAGCTTTCTCTGCCAATTGCAAAGACGCTTTATTACCATTCAAAGTATAATCTCGAACTAAAGCAGAAATGCAAGCACCCTGCCCTAATGCAGAAATCCACGGTTTTTGCAAAAGTAAATTACCCTCTTGAAAATCAAATTGATAATACCAAACAACATATTTTTTTCCATAAATTTCTTTTTGAGCAGCATTTTTTTGAATCCAATCAATTTGCATTGCAAATTGATCAAACAGCTCCTTTTGAGAAGACCCATTTGCTTGTACAACATTTGCTTGTACAATTGAATCTGCAAGCATGCACGCATACCAGCCGACAAAAGTAGGAAAATACTGCATTTTCTTATAAAGAGAAAACTGAGGCACACCATTCACATCAAAAACAAACTCCTTAAATTTTCCCTTGCCAAATGCCTGCGAAAAATCAACATAATATCGTCCTTTTTTAATCTCTACAACACTGCTGCAAGAAGAAAGCGAAACAACTAACGAAGTACGAGCAATAACAAACAAGCTAATCATAACAAATAAAAGAAACAAACAAAGAAATAAAACAAACATAATAAAAAAACCATAAAAATGAAAAGTAAACAATAAAGATAAAACTACGAAAAAGAATAATAAAACCGCAATAATTGTTCTCTTCCCAATCAATTGATACATAAGACAACAAAACAAAAATCACTATATAAAACTAATGGAAAAGCAGAGGGTAAATGTCAAGAACCACTAGTGATCGCTTCGCTGAGCACCAGTGGCATGCTGAATAATATATTTGATGCCACTGGTGTCAATAATTGTGATTAATTGGAAATGCAAAGCATTTCTAATTTCTCAGAAATTGTTGTTACAATTTCTAAGACTTGAGCATGTTAGAAATTTTCCATTATGTGAATTCACATTGTGGATCCTCCACCGATCAATACTTACCAAGCAAACGTGAAGGTAAGTCTAATAATCTCGATGTAGTCGGGATTATTTATAGATCGGATGGTAAATTTCAAACAGATTTATATACCTAGTAATTCTTCTAAAAGAGTATGCACGCAAACATTAATGGCAAATTAATCCCCAATAAAAATGCAGCAATTTCTCTATTTGACCATGGATTATTGTATGGTGATGGTGTATTTGAAACACTTCGAACATACAATGGCAAATTATTTATGATTGATGAACACCTGAATAGACTTTATCTTTCTGCAAAACAAATGAAATTAGTAATTCCAATCCCAAAAGAGCAAATGAAAAAAGAAATTCAAAAAACAGTTGCAAAAAACAAACTGATTGAAGCCTACATTCGATTGACAGTTACTCGCGGTATTGGTGAACTTGGACTGCTCAAAAAATGCAAAGCTCAATATTTTATTATTGCAAAAGAATTTACTCCCTATAATTCAAGACTATATGATGGAGTAAAATTAATTATTTCAAAATATTCAAGAACATTGCCAAAGATTAAGTCAATTAATTTTCTGCCAAATATTTTAGCAGCGCATGAAGCAAAAGAAAAAAAAGCATTTGATGCATTATTTTCGAGCAATGATGAAATTACTGAATGTACAACCAGCAACTTTTATATCGTTAAAAATAATACATTACTAACATCTCCGCACGTTCTAGACGGGATAACTCGAAGCATTGTTCTCAAACTTGCAAAAAAATATTTTCAAATTGAAATAAGGAAAATAACAAAAATAGATCTTATTGACTGCGATGAATGCTTTTTAACAAATACATCAATGGAAATTGTGCCAGTAATTGCAATTGATAACAAAATAATTGGCACAGGAAAAGCCGGTAAAAAAACAAAACAATTGCATGCTGATTTCAAAGAATTTGTGCAAAGAAATTATTCAGGTTGTGAAATCAATGCAAAAAAGAGAAAATCTCCAAACGATTAAAAACATTCAAACTACTAAAATAGTCGGTATCCTTAATGTAACCCCAGATTCTTTTTACGATGGCGGCAATTATTTGAACCATAAAAAAGCTATTGAACACGCAATACAATTAATTCAAGAAGGTGCAGATATTCTCGATATTGGAGCAGAAAGCTCGCGCCCTGGTGCAGAGATGATATCTACTGAAGAAGAATTAGCACGACTTCTCCCCGTTATAAAAACAATTAAAGAACATATCATAAAAAATAAATTAACTGTATTACTTTCTGTTGACACCTATAAAGCAAAAGTTGCCGAAGAATGTTTGAAACTAGGGGTAGAAATGATTAATGATATTACAGGATTACAAGATGATGCAATGGCAAAAATTATTGCAAAATACAACGCATTTGTGGTGATTATGCATATGCAGGGAACTCCCCAAACTATGCAAAAAAATCCAGTTTATGATGACATCATTGCTGAAATTAAACGCTTCTTTGCTGAGCGTGTCATTAAAGCAAAAAAGTTAGGTATTGCAAAAGAAAAAATAATTTTAGATCCAGGTATTGGTTTTGGAAAAACTCCAGGGCATAATTTAACAATTTTAAATAATCTTGAACAATTTATTTCTTTTGGTTATCCAATCTACATCGGAATTTCTCGCAAATCATTTTTAGGAAAAATAACTGGAGCAGTTGTAAAAGATCGATTAGCTGCAACAATTGCAATGAATACTGTTGCCCTACTCAAAGGTGGCCAATATTTACGAGTCCATGATGTTTTAGAGCATAAACAAACCTTAGAAGTGCTCAAAGCATTAGAAAATAAAAAAGATGAAGAATAAAAGAAAAATGGAGAATAAAACAGAATGGTAATTATTTATTTAGCATTAGGTTCAAATATTGGCAATCGGCGAGAAAATATAAACAAAGCAATTAATTTACTCAAAGATAAATTAATGATTGAAAAGATCTCTTCAATATATGAAACAAAAGCTATTGAATTTATAGAACAACGAAATTTTTATAATTTGGTTCTTCGAGCAAAAACTTCTTTAGGTCCAAACGAGTTATTATCATTTGTCAAAATTATCGAAAGAAAATTAAAACGCAAAAAAACAATCAAAAATGGCCCTCGAATCATTGACATCGATATCTTATTGTACAGCAATCAAAAAATAAAACAACAAAATCTAATGATACCTCATCCACGAATGCTTGAAAGAGATTTTGTGATGATTCCTTTGAAAGAGATTGGAAAAAGAATCACCGGTAATAAAATAAAACAAAAGAGTATTATAAGAATGATATAATAAGAAAAATAACATCAAAAAAATAATTATAAAAAAAATTCTATTCAATTGCAATCAATTTAATTTTAAAATGCAATGTTTTGCCAGCTAATGGGTGATTAGCATCCATTGTTACAGTATCAGTGTCAACTGCTACAATTTTAATAGGAAACACTCTTCCTGACGGATCTTGCAATCCAAGAGTCATGCCTTCTTTTGGCTCCATATCTTTTGGAAGTCTTTCTCGAGGCATTTTCTGGATTAATTGATCGTTTGTTTCGCCATATGCTTCTTGCGGCGGAATGATGATTGATTTTTCTTCATCTAATTCCATTGTTTCAACTGCACTTTCAAATCCTTTGATAACTTGCTGTTCACCAAGAGTAAACTCTAATGGCCCTTTGCCTTCAGAAGAATCAAATACTTCTCCATTATCAAATGTTCCTGTGTACTCAACTTTTACTTTACTTCCTTGTACTGGTTTCATTGTCTCAACTCCTAATAGTTCTAGTTTTTAAAGCTGAGAAATTAGGAAGGGTATATAAATGCTCTGGGAATTTAGGCTGTGTAGAAATCATGCAGTGCAGATAGCATCCTCAGGTCAAAATTCCATCATTTTTCTGAATCGAGAGCGTTGCGAGGGGTTGTTCCTTACGGGAACGCAGCTCCTTGAAAAAAAATTTATGAGAATTTTGAAGATGCTATCTGCACAAAATGAAGGATTTCTACGCAGCCGTATTTTAGAATATTCATTTTTTATAACAACCTTTTAAAAGAGTTATAAATTACCAGTCACTTTATGATTGGGGTATGAATACTATGAGTTTACTTGATGCAGCGAAAGATTTGAATTTTGGAGTTAACATTATATACCAAGATGTAAAGGAAAGATATGAGTTTTTATCAGCTATAAATACCGGTGTATCAATCGAAAGAAATCCTTATATGAGACTACTTTCTACTGATTTTAGAGCTAGACAAGAAAATTTTCGTCTCCAGTTAGAAGGTGATTATGTTTTTTATCAAGTACCACCTGAATTTTTAGAAGGAAAATTACCATTATCGGAAATAAAAGATTCCATAGCTGAACAAAATACTCGTTTACTTGCTCCTGAATTGATCCCAATAAGTGGAATGTATCTCAACCAAATTGAAGACCAATTAGAAAAAATATTAGAATATTATAATCCAGACCCAAGATAAATAAGTTAGCTTTAAAAATAGTTCTGTTTTACTACCATTCATGCATAAAATATTCTTTTTTACACAAGGCTGCTCGAACAATGTTGCAGACACGGAAACAATGCAAGGGATTTTGCAGCAGGATGGTTATGAGATTGTTGATTCAATAGAAAAAGCAGATTTGATAGTTATTAATAGTTGTACGGTAAAGAATGCAACTGAAAAAGATTTTTTTAAATATTTGAAGAGCTTTCCTAAAAAGCCAACAATTATTGCAGGCTGTATTGCGCAAACTGACCCAGAAAAATTGCAAGGCTATTCATTAATCGGCACTGCCCAAATCAATAATATTACTGATGTAGTCGAAGCAACACTTGAAGGCAATCAAGTTGTCATGACAAAAAAAGAAAATAATCCCAGACTTAATCTTCCAAAGATTCGAAAAAATCCAATCATAGAAATCATCCCAATAAACAGGGGCTGTTTGGGCAATTGCACATTCTGCAAAACAAAAGCTGCGCGATTTAATCTACAATCCTTTGAACCAGACGCAATTCTCAAGCAAGCAAAAAATGCAATTGAAGCAGGAGTAAAAGAAATTTGGCTTACATCGCAAGATACTGCTGTCTATGGACTTGATATTGGCATGCAATTGCCGCAACTGCTAAAGATAATTCTTGCACTCGATGGGCAATTTATGGTGCGGCTTGGCATGGGAAATCCCGATCATTTTATTCTTTATTATAAAGAACTTGCAGAAGTTTTTCAGCATCCAAAAATGTTTAAGTTTTTGCATCTTCCTGTACAGGCTGGAAGCAATATTATACTTGATGCAATGAAACGAAATTATAATCGAGAAGAATTTATTACAATTGTTAATCATTTTCGAGAAAAAATTCCTGAAATGACAATTGCAACAGATATTATCTGCGGATTCCCAGGTGAAACTGATGAACAATTTAATGAAACATTAACGCTTGTTAAACAATTGCAGTTTGATGTTATTAATATTTCCCGCTATTCTGCACGGCCAAAAACATTTGCAGCAACAATGCAGCAATTACCAGGTGGAATTATTGCTGATAGGTCGAGAAAATTAACAGAATTATTTGAAAAACAATTGCCAGAAATAAATAAGAAATGGATTGGCTGGCAAGGCGCAGTTATTATTGATGATGCTGGCAAACTTGGTACTAATACAATGCTTGGCAGAAATTATACCTATAAACAAATCGTTCTCAAGGGTAATTTTAATATTGGAGAAATTGTGCAAGTAAAGATTGTGAAAGTCGATACGTATAGTTTGTATGCAGAGGTTATTTAGATGCAAGATTTATTTTTATTAGTTCCTGCAAAGAAAAATTCAAGATATAAAACAATTGACAGTTTATTCATTGAACAACTTATTTCTGCAGATAATGATTCACCATTTTATGAAAAATTAAGTAGAAAAGGATTTCACGCATTAGGGGAATTTGTAGATTATTTCTTTGCATTGCCTAATTCATCACACATTATTTCTCCCAATGAAATTGGTGCTATTCTGAGCGCTCAATATATTTTACAAATATCACAAAATTATGGTTGTAAAGCAACGTATGAAATAAACAATCATATTTCAACTCCATTTGGCACTCCTTGGAAAATGTATGATAATGATTTAATTTTAGAGCTAATTTATTTTATTAATGCACAATCAAATAAAACATCTCATCTCATAGCATTTTCTTCTTCTGATACAATTACCAAATTAGTAACCTATTATCTGAAACAATGGGGAAAAGATGTTTCCTTTCCTTTTTTTAATCAAGGTGAAGGAATACATCTTAATTTGAAACAAAACAGATATATTTTATTACAAGACAATAACAATAGTAAAAAAAAGAAAAAAATTAATTGGTATGATGATAAGCAAAGCGTACAAAGAATGAGAGATAAAATGAGAGTTGAAAGAAATTATTTTGTTTTAATTGAACAACGATTTTTCAAAGAACCATTATATATCGTAGATTCAAAGGCTAATGATATTGGTAGAATTAAAAATATGCGTCCTTATGGAGATGCAGTGGATACAAATGAAATTCTCATTGATTTTATAAAAACAAGTAGTAATATTGAATCAAAAATAATATATCTTAGCTTACCTGATGATCAGATGTATGAAGTAAAAGCAAAAAATGATTTAACATCAGCAGAAAGAAATCTTCTTCAGAAAGTTAATTTGCTTGATTAAATTTTAATTTATATTATTATTCTATGATTTGGTTATTACTATTTCTTTTACTTCCTTGCAATTTCCCAACAATTCTCAAATACTTTTCGAAAACTATTAGCGATAGTTTTTGAAGTAATGATTACTGCTGTTGGTGTTTCTTCAAATGCTGTTAAAAGTATATTATCTTTGAATATGATAACGCCGTTTAATGCAAAACCAGAAAGATAACGATATTCAGGCATTTTATCTTTTTTTTGATAATTAATCCCTGCAAACATTTTTTGGATTGATTTTCGTGCTGATTCATTGCAAATCAATTGTACATTATATTTCATTTCCAATCTTTTTCGATTAAAAACCCTAAAGAAAGTTTTTGTTTCCTCTGAATATTGTTCATCAATGCCAGCTGCAAAACCAATGTAATCTGCATTCTTTGGAAGTACTTCCAGTATTGAATTAAATGCAGTATAGATTCCTTTCCAGCCAATAAATACTTTTGCCTGATTTTTTGAAAGCTCTTTCTTTTGCGTTAATTGAGGCAGGATTTCAAGCAATTCTTTTTTCTTTTGATCAAGAATATGAATCAAACTCCTAGGGTCTGCTGCCTGAAAATATTTTCTTTTTCCTTTTTGGATAAATGAAATAAGACCTTTTTCAATTAAATGGTTAATTGCATTATAAACGACAGAATTTTGCAGTTTTGACTTTTGAATGATTGGTCCTGATGTTGACTCACCTAATTCTAAGAGAGCAATATACACTTTAATTTGCGCGTTTGTTAGACCAATATCTTCAAGGATTTGATAGATTGTCTTATCCATTTCCATCATAGATTAATAAGAATATATAAATCTTTCTCCAAAAAAGGAGAATAAATGTATTTATAGTCAATAGATCTTATTTCTGAACAAAGGTGATGGAGTACTGTAGTTATGATTCGATTTAATAAATCTAAAAATAAAAAATCTAAAAATCTTCAAAAAACAATTGTATATGTTGAGCCTTATGCTTTAATTCGAGATTGCGCCCATGAATTATTAGAAGATAAATTTCCTAATTATAGAATACAAACAGCTATTGGCTATGATGATGATAATTCTGAATTGATTCAAGAATCAGGTGGAATAAGTAATATTGCTTTATTATTTACAACTGATAAACTTATTCGACAAACTGGTTGGGAGCTTGTAGAACAATTGCGAAAAGAAGGATATACGGGACCAGCCGTTTATCTTGGTATTGAACCATTACCAGAAGAATATAGCAAGTTATTTCAAGAAACTCGTCTAAAATGGTCATTTCTTTTTAATCCATTAACAAATTCTAATTTAGGCGAGGATATTATAAAGATTGCTGAAAAATATTTGAAGTGATTCTTATGTCAAACATTTATCCATCAATTAATAAAGAAATTCATAAAGAAGAGATAGAAAAATTAGAGCACTTAATTTTTAGAAGAGTTTATCTTTTTTATTGCAAGCAAAATGGGATTGATGGTCAAAGGGATTTTTGTCATGCTACTTCTCAAAATCGTTATTCAGAACCAATTACTGAAACTAAAATGTCTCGAATATTGAATCATTATTCTTCACCAACTCTTGACACAGTTCTATCACTCTGTGAAATTAGAGGGATTAATTATGGTGAGTATGTTAAAAAAATAGCTACTGCTTATCATTATGTTGCACAATATTCAAAAGCAACAGAACAGCCATTTAAAGCAGATGATTTAGAAACTGCTGAAGAGATTAGCGACATTCTTGATACAATTGGTGATCGTAAACTTGATCCAGTGCAGATTAAAGAATTAATTTCTGTAAAAAAACAATTTCGTTCTTTGCATACATTATTGAGAGGGAAATAAAATAATTAAGAGTAAGGAAATGATGCGAAAAGATAAACCAGACTCACCAGTAAAAAACTTTATTAACTCTCTCTTCTTTTAATTGATTATGCAACTTTCCCCAGAGCAGCAGCAAGCATTAGATGCGCAAAAAGCGCAGTGCCCTTTTTGCAAAATTATTCGAGGAGAGATTCCTTCAAAAAAAATTTATGAAGATGAGAAGATTATTGCATTGCTTGATATTAATCCAGCAACAAAAGGACATACGCTTGTTGTGCCAAAAGAGCATTATCCTATTTTGCCATTATTGCCTCCAGAAACATTTTTACATATGGCTGTAAAATTAAAAGAGATTTCAAAAAGTATCATGGAAGGAGTTCTTGTATTTGGTGATAATGTTTTTGTTGCAAATGGCATGGTTGCAGGCCAGCAAAGCCAGCATTTCTTGATTCACGTAATTCCAAGAGAGAAAAATGATGGTGTTGAAGTATTTGAACTTAAAAAAAATACTGTTGATCCAATGAAGGAGGAAGAATTGTATAAAGTACTGAAACAAAATCTTCCAATGATGCTGAGGGGAGCTGCAAACAAATTTCCGATGCAGAACCAGCAGCAAAAAGCAAGTCCATTGCCTGCAGTAAGTTATTCACGTGAAGAATTGCTTTCCATTATTGATAAAAATTTGCCTTTGAAACGACTTTTGCTTGAAAATCCAACACAATTTAAACAAATAAGTCAGCAAAATCCCCAATTGCAGCTTTTATTCAAAGGTGTTAATATCGATGAAATCATTGCAATTGTTCGAAAAAAAGAATTTGGTGATGAACAACCAAAAAGTCAGCAAAGAGTAGAAGATGCAGAGATTGTTGAAGAAAATAAACAAGGACAAATGTTTCAACAAGTTCAAAAGCCAATTCCTGTTATGCAGCAAAAGCCTATACAACAGGACGTATTTTCAGAAATGCAGCAGCAATTTTTACAACAGAATCCTAGCTTTTTGAAAAAAGAACAACTGACTCAAGAAAGGGATTTAACTCCTGAAAAGAGTAAAAATGAAGAAACCGAGCATAATGATGAGCATTATGATTATGCTGATTTTATGCAAGTTGTCAATAACAACCCTAAATTAAAATATTTGCTTCTGCATGATCTTCCACTGCTGAAAGAAAAAATTGCAACAACCCCAGCATTAGCAGAATTATTCAAAGATATTGATGTTGAGAAATTGCGACAGATTGCATTGCACCGAGAGGAAGAAGGGCAGAAAGCTGCATTTGAAGAGCAAATTCATGATGATAATGATTTTAGAGAAAAAAATCGACAGAAAGAACTTGATGATGAAGAAAATAAAAAAAATGAAGATCAAAAAAAAAAAGATGCTGAAGATGATCTTATTGCAAGACTTGGATAAAAATAGGTAAAGAGAATTTTGAATAATTATAAAATTGTTAAAATTCTCTAAGATAACTTTGCAATTGTTTACATTTTCAGACGAGTTCGAGAAATAAATTTTCGAACTTTCTGATGAAAATGTAGTTATGCAAAGTTCTCTAAAGGTGAAAAGAATGAACTGTCATTTGTGTAAAATAAAAGAAGGAAAAGTGAAAACAAAAATAATCTATGAAGATGCAGCAGTGATAGCAATGCTCTCTGAAAATCCGGCAACACTTGGACATATTGAAATTTTTCCTAAAGAACACGTTGATACGATTCAAGCATTGAAAGATGATATTGTCCAGCAATTGTTTACCGTATCAAATACAGCAGCATCTGCATTATTTGAATCAGCGCAAGCAGAAGGAACAAATATTATTGTCTATAATGGAGAGCATTCGAATAATCCATACAATCATCTTGTATTCATGGTGCTTGCACGGAAGCAAAATGATGGTTTAAGTTTTCAATGGAAACCAAAACAATTGCAGCCTGAAGAAATGGATAGCGTACAAAGTAAAATAAGAGACAAAGCATTCATGGTTGAGCATCATGAAAAAGAAAAAAATAAGCCAGAAAAAAAATCAGAACAGCATCATACTTCTGAAGAAGTAATCACCATTGATGAAGAAAATTATCTAGTAAAGCAATTGAATCGATTGCCATAGAATAAACAACTGTAGAATTAAAAATATATAATTAAAAAATAACTATTTTCTGCCAATCATTAATGTCAATCATTAATTCTTTCCAGGAGGATTGCATTTCCCATCACTACAGCCATTGCTGCAGTCAACTAATACTGAACTTACTGCGCCTGTTTCATGGCAGTAATATTCTCGAAGTTGCTTGCTATTTGCACATGCGTCTTCTTTTTCAGTTGTTACATCAATAGGCTGCCCAAATACAGCACCCTTTGTTGTTCCTTTAATGTAAATTGCTTGACCTTCATCAGAGTCACTGCATGATGCTTTTTTACATTCTCCTTTTACTGCATCGCAGCCAAAAGAACAAGAATAATAAGTATCTGCTACTTGATTTTGCCTGCAATAAAATTCACGAACTCCATCTGGACTTGCGCACCAATCAGTGAATTCAACATGCTTATTGAATTTATCATTACCTTTTGTTACACCATTAAGATACGGATTATTGCCGCCGTCAGAATCAGTACAGGCATCATCTGCGCAATTGTTTCCAGCGCATGCTGTTTGACAAGTTTTAACAGGAACAAATTTTGAATTACAATTTGCAAGTTGATATTTTTGGTAAAGTGTTGGCAATTGTTTTGAATTAATTTCACATTGATATTCAGGCAAATACCCTGCATCACAATTAACGCCAGCTTTTTTCTTGAGATATAATTCACAGCCTTTTTTTTCTTCAGATTTACATTTGCAGTACATATCTACATTTTCGTATTCTGTTAATTTTAATGCTTGCACATTAATGCAATCAGAATATGACTTTGATTCAGCATCAAAAACAACACTTCCTGTTAATAAATTATTATTGCCATCATACGTTGTTGCAAGCAATGCAATTGCGCCGATAAAAACAACTAATAACACAATGAGTAAAGAATAAATGCCTTTTTTGTTCATGTGACCACACTTTTTTATTTTTTTCTATTTGGATAGTTATATAATAACACATCTGTAAACTATCACAGATTCCATTAGAGGAGTACCTGTATATAAAGCTTTTCTTAAAAAAATTAAAACAATATTCTCATTAAAAAGATAACAAACCCAGCAATGAGCGGAATACTGATATTATCATCAATAATATACTGCTTTATCTTTAATTCAATTGATTCAAAAAGTATTGAAAAGAATGCTGCAAAAAATGCTTCAAATGGAGCAACAAAAAATAATGCAGCCAAAAATCCAATGATGATTCCTGCAATTGTGCCCTCAATAAGTTTTGCAGTATTTAATGGATTTTTCATATTGCCATAATATTTTCCAATAAGATGCGAAAAAGCATCACCAAATGTAAGGATTGTAATTGCTGCGAGTGCGATGTCTTTCTGGAATAATATAATCGCAAGAAAACTTCCAAAGATAAATGTTAAAGCACCTTTTCCAGGGAATACATTTCTTCGTTCAAAATTGTTGAGGAACCAAGCAATGATTGGAATTTGATATTGTTTTGAAATAAAACCAATGATAGTGCCTATGATAAAAATAATTCCAAGGATAATTGGTGTGATTATGGAATAATAATAGAGTAAAATGATAATGGTACCGAGTAGAATATGGAAGAGTTTTCGTTTTATTTCGAAATAATAAAAATGATTATTATTACCATAATAATCATTTTTAACTTTTTGTTGGTTCTTTTTTTTATGATTTTTTAGATCTATTAATTTCATAGAATCACATTTTTATCTGAATTTACATGTCAAATGCCATTGTTTGGGTGAAATAGCGATATTTATCCTTGAATGTTAAAACACACCAAGCAATGATGTAGCCGACTAATGCGCCTGCGATGATATCGCTGAAGTAATGCGCTTGTAGATATAATCTGCTGATGCCGATGAATATTGCAAGAGCAATGTAAAAATATTTCCATTTATTCATCTGCTTAATTATTATAGGGAGCAATGCAATTGCAAATGCTGCATGCTGTGAAGGGAATGAATAATCAAAAAAGCGGAGTACAAAATCAACATCTGTTGGGCGAAGTCTTGCAACTGCTATTTTTATTATTCCAGTGATGAGAAGTGTCAAGCCAAAAATAATAATTAAGGAAACAATTGCTTGCTTTTTGTTTTCTAAGAATAAAATTAATATTGGAAAAACTGCTAAAAGGAATAAAAGCAAAGAAAAGCTGCTTACCCAACTGAAAAAATAAAATAGGTAAGGGTTTTGGATTTGTTTCATTATATTGAGAATAAATTCGTCGAGAAATAAGCTGATGAATAATAAAATAATTCCACCAACGATTATTTGTAAGGGAAGCTTTTGTTCTTCTAAAAATCTTTTTTGATTGAATTTGAATGCCATCAAAAGGAAAGAACAGTAGGAGATTATAAAGATTTCGTGTTATTAAAAAGTTTTAAATAGACTACTGCTTTACTTTGTTTTTAATCTATTGGGGGTTGATATAATGCAATTAATTGACAAAGAATATGCAGTGAAATTAGATGGAATTGTTGAACAATTATTAACAGATGTTCAATTTGGAAAAGTTCAAGAACCAACACTTGTAAAAGGTACAAATTATTTTATTCTTGGTGAAAATTTACCGACGAATGAACGAACAATTATCATGGCTTCCCATGCTTCTGATGACCCAATGCTTTTATTAAAACTGAATTATGATCCTGATCAAAAATTTTTAAATGTAGATTATGCACGACAGAATATTCCTCCAGCAGTACTTAGATTAGAAGCTCCTTCTGAAGCACTTCGCCTCGATACAATTGCTTATCGCTTAAATTATCAAGTATTTAACACAAACAATGATGTAGAGCGATTGACATTTCGAGATATGTCTGATATTAGCCTTGTCGATAAACCAGATTATTGGGTTCATGCAGTTAAAACAGCAGATAAAGGTGGATTACTGATTCACGGTTATAAACAAAAGTTTGGTAATAAAAATGCTAAAGGCGAGATTGTAAAAGAAGAACGATGGTCAATTGAATCAGCGCCAGTCATTCATTTTGCAGATTATTTTTCAACTACCATAGTGCATGGTGCTCATTCTAATATCAAAGTCTTTGATAGAAGCATGGGTGGAGATAGTTTAATGGTTCTGAATGGAAATGCAGGTTTTTATGTTGATAGTTTGGCAACAAATCAAACATCATTTACCGATCGAGAATACGGCCGTTTAATTGATTTAGCCAAGAAAAGACCAATTGTGGGTCAAGCTTCTCAAGCTAATAATGTTATGTAATTTTTAACATTTTAACTAATTATTTTTATTTTTTTAATTCTTTCTGTTATATATTCATCTTTAAGAATATTTTCAAGAAAATCTTTGAACAATGGAAAAACTCTTTGTTCGTATGCAAAAAGCTGTTTATTTTTTTCAAATGCACCTTTATGTTTTTGCTTGAATTCTTTCCAGCCTTGCTCGTATTTTATTGGCGGGCCTTTGATGAGCTTTTGTTTATCTAATGCTTTTTTTGGCACGATAAAATAAGCGATTGGTTGCTGTTTATT
>OBEQ010155443.1_pt1 | contig 28528 bp, 23 predicted proteins | sample 1670901 | NCBI WGS metagenome assembly OBEQ01 (sample SAMEA104232315, study PRJEB22302) | groundwater metagenome | biome: forest; feature: aquifer; material: groundwater | place: USA | collected 2011-08-07 | depth 5.4 m
AGTGCCTTTTTTTGCCTCGTGAACTGTTTTTAAATACTTTACTAGCTTAATTTTGACGCAATGCACATAAGCCAAATCCAGCTGAAGAACTTCAAGTCATTCCCCAGAGCCAGCCTCAAGCTTGAGCAGGGATTCAACGCAATAGTGGGCCCAAACGGTTCGGGCAAGTGCCTGCGAGGAGACTCTAGAGTTCTTCTCTCGGATGGGCGTTCAATTCCAATAGGCAGTTTAGTAGAATCGGAACTCGCCATTGCGCAAGAAAAACAAATCCTTGACGACGGCCTCGTTTCACTGGAAAACCGCGAATCACTGCAAGTTTTTTCAATAAACCCCGCAACGGGCAAGCTCGAAAAGAAGCGCATTCAAGCTTTTGTAAAGAGAACTTCGCCTGAAAAACTTCTCAAAATAAGAACTGCTGCAGGGCGGGAAGTTGTAACAACAAAATACCATCCAGTGCTGACAGTGCAAGACGGCAAAATTGTTTCGGCAAGGGCGGACGCACTCCACAAAGGAATGTTGGTAGCTGCTGCCAACACCATGCAAAACTCATCCGATATTCCTACGGGCAGCGGGCTAATGAAAACCAAGTCAATAGAACTCACGCTATTTTGGGACAGGATAAAACAAATTGACGAAATTCCCGGAGAAGAGTGGGTTTACGACTTGTGCGTCGAAGGCAACCACAACTTCTTGGCGGAAGGGCTGTTCGTGCACAACAGCAATGTAGTTGACTCGCTGCTTTTTGCCTTCGGAGAATCGTCGTTAAAGAGCATGCGCGTGAAAAAAAGCACCGACCTCATTTTCCACAACCACTCCGTGGCGGAAGTGACCGTCATTTTGAATGACAACGGCAAGGAACGCTCCGTTTCGCGCTTAGTAAACAAGAAGGGCGACACCAAGTATTTCCTTGACGGCAAGAGGACAAAGAAATACGCTATCGAAGAGTTCCTCTCCCGCAGCAACATCTCCCTTTCCAACATAATCAAGCAAGGGCAGGTGCAGCAGATAGTCGAGATGAACCCACGCGACAGGCGCACGCTAATCGACCAAGTCGCGAACATCTCGGAGTACGAGCAGAAAAAACGCGAGGCAATGGGCGAACTCTCAACTGTCGAGGAGAGGCTAAAGGAAGCGGCGGCAATCCTCGGCGAGAGGGAAGGATACCTAAAGGAATTGGAAAACGAGAAGAACAACGCGCTAAAGTTTCGAGAGATGAAAACAGAGCTCGACTCACTCAAGGCAACGCTCATCTCAATAGACCTTAGGGCCCACGAGCAAGACTACGAGCAGGCGGTTAGCGAAATGCTGGGCTTGGAAAACAAGGCCAGCGCAATACTTGCAAAAATACGCGAGCTGGAAGCGGCTATTTCTCTTAAAAACAGCGAGAAAGACGCAATCAACCAGCAAATTATAGTAAAGAGCACGGGAAGCGAAGCCGAGCTGCAGCGCCACATCGACTCGCTCAACAATGCAATTTCCAACAACAAGAAAAGCATTGAGGAAAAGAAGGCGCAGCTTGCCGAAACCGAGGAAAGGCTCAAGAGCAAGGGCTTTGAAAGGCAGCGCGCGTTCGATGAAGTCAAGGGCGCAATGGCGCGCATTGCCGAAGTCAAGGCAGACTTGGAGCAAATAGGCGCCAAGCTAAAAGAGAGAACGGCGGAATACAACCAGCTTCTCTCGGCAAGCACCGGCTTTTCGCACAACTTCCACGAGGCACGCGCGTTTGTGCAGAGGGCTGGCGATGAAATGCTCGCGCTCAAAGAGAGGCTGAGCGGACTGCAGGCAGACGTTGCAAGCACGCAGGAAATAATCGACTTCAAGCAACGCGAAGTAGACCGCATCAAGGCGGGGCAGTTCGAGGACTTTTCCGAGAAGAAAAAAGGCCTGGCAGCAGAGCGGGAAAAGCTCGCCGTGCAGCTTAAGGAGGCGCACAAGGCGCTCGACGAGCTGTTCCGCGAGGAGAAAAAACTCAACGAGAGAATACCTGTTTTGGAAGACTTGCTGCTTATGGCGCGCGAAAAGAAGGCAGAGCTTTCCTCGCGCCTGCGCACGCTCGGTGAGACGCAGTCGGGCAAGGCAGTTGAAGCGATAATGGCGCTGCAGGAAAAACTGCCGGGCATTTATGGGACAGTCGAGGACTTGATTTCCTACGACAGCGCTTACTCAACTTCAGTTCAAGTGGCTTTAGGCAACCGCGCAAACTTCGTTGTAGCAGACTCAACTAAAACCGCTGCCAAGGCAATTGAATTCATCAAGCAAAGAAAGTTGGGAAGGATTTCATTCATCCCACTCGACAAGATCCGCGCGCAATCGCTGACCCCGCAAGACAAGGAGCTGGCAAAAACCAAGGGAGCGCTCGGCTTTATCGTAGATTTGCTGCAGTTCGAGCCAGAGCACAGAAAGGCCGCAGAATTTGCGGCAGGAAACACGCTGCTTATGCGCGACATGCCCTCAACTGAAGTTCTCATTGGAAAAATAAGGATGGTCACACAGGAAGGCGAGCTAGTAGAGCCAAGCGGCTTGCTTACCGGCGGGAGCTTCACTGCAAAGATAAACGCCACTCTTGAGCGAAAGAAGCTCGAGGAATGGGAGGGCAAGGCAAGCAACGCGCAGGCTGAAAGAGACGCAGTTGTTGGGGCGCTGCGCGAACTGCGCGACAAGATGAACGAGGCGCGCAAAGTGAAAGCCGAAATAGAATTGCAGCACACTACAGTCAACGTACAGGAGAAAAACATAGCAGAGCGGGAGGCAGGCGAGCAGGGCAAGGCGGCAAACACGCGCAGCGCAGTTGCCCAGACACGCGACGAGATAACATTCGGCAGGCAAAAAATCGACACTTTAAACGAGGAGAGAAAGGAACTTGTAAAGAGGCTATCTGAAATCAACTTGAAAATGCTAGAGGCAAAGCAGAAAATCGACGTGGAGAAGGAAGAGCAGCTCGGCAACGCAGTGAAAGAAAAGGAACGCACACTCTCAGACTTGAAAGTATCGCTCTCCGAGCACGAAAACCGGCTGGCTTCCATTCAAACGCAGTACAGCGTTTACGAAAAACAGGCGTACTCGCTTGAAAAAGAGGAGCTCGAGGCAAAGCAGCTCGACACGCACCTGCGCGCCGGAATAAAGGAAGCCGACGCGGCCATTGCAACCGACAAGAAAGTGCTGGCCGAGAAAACAGAGGAGCAAAAAAAAGTAAGCAAGGCGTTCTCGGCGCTGCTTGAAAAACGCGAGGCGCTTGACGGCGAAATAATCAAGAAAGGCAACGAAAAAGGGAAAATGGAGTTCGAGAGGGAGGCGGCTGAGCGGGAGCACAATGAAATGAAGGTGAGGCGCGCGGTGCTTGAAACCCAGCTCACGCAGCTGAAAGTCACTTTCGACGAATACAAGTCGGCGCCGTTAATGGAAGGAAAAAGCGAGAACGACAAGCCCGTTTTGCTTGCGCGGACCAAGGAAATTGACGCGGTGCTTCGCGAGATAGGCAACGTCAACTTGCGCTCAATAGAATTGTTCGAGCACAAGCTGGCAGAGTTTGAGGGGCAGAAAGTGCGCGTGACGCAGCTGATAAACGAAAAGGAAGCCGTCATTTCGGTGATAAACGAGATAGAAAACCGGAAGACTGCCACCTTCATTACAACATTCAACGCAATAAACGAGAACTTCCGGCAGATTTTCTCAAAAATCTTCCAAGGCGACGGCCACCTCTACCTAGATAACCCGGAAAACCCGTTGGACGGCGGCCTTACAATAGAAGTAAAGCTCGACAACAAGGAAGTCAAGTACCTTGAATTGATGAGCGGGGGGGAGAAGTCGCTGATTGCATTGTGCTTCATGCTTGCAATGCAGGCAGTCACGCCCAGCACAATCTACATACTCGACGAGGCGGACGCCTCGCTTGACGGCGAGAACTCGCGCAAGCTAGGCCAGCTCATAAAGACGCTTGCAGCAGGCACGCAGTTTATCATAGTGACGCACAACCAGCAGGTCTACAAAGTCGCCGACTGCCTGGTAGGCGCTGCAATGGGCAAGGACGGCTCGCACATCGTGGAAGTCAAACTCAATGCATAGAATTGTTTATTTCAACTGATTTTTTGAAAAAGGAAGTGCTGAAAAATGGTTTTCGAGCTAGCCAAAAAGGCTTTGAAAAGAACCAAGGCGGCAACCAGAGGGTATTTTGGGCCTTTGCCTGGTGAAATTTACCGGGCACTTTTGCGCAGCACTTACTACACCGGCAGAACTGCCATACCGAAGAACTCCAAATTTGGAGGAGAAATACTGGCCTTGTTTAAAGCGAAGCCGGAAGTAAGAGTCGACGAGGCAAAATTTATTGCAAGGGCAAGCAGGCTTGCCGCAGCGAGTGCGACACGCGCAGTTGGCTGCCCTACTGAAAAAATAGTCCCATTAATGAAGTGGTCTAGGGACTTAATCAAAAAGAAAGAGGATTATTTAAATGACCTTGCAACAGAAGGCGACATGCTTGCGCTAATTGGTAAACCAGTAGAAATATTGGGACGCAATAAGGGAGGAAGGTTCCTTAGCCACTACTCTGCCAAGCTTAAAATGATTCACAGAATTCGCGAGAAAGTATTCCCATATAACCAACAACCCCCGGAAAGCGACCTTGAAGGTGACTCCATACTTAAAACCTAACTGTTTTCGAAGTGAATAAAATGTCAGAAACCGAATTTGCCAAAATAGTTTCCCTGCTTGACTCGGCGGGCGAAAGCTTAAATAATACGCTATTATCTATTGTTATACAGTGATTTTATGACTCATCTTGTCGCCCTAAGGCTGCCGAAAAAGATTCGCGATGACGTTGACGAAATTGCCAAACAAGAGGGAAAGGACCGCTCTAGCGTGATGCGCGAGCTCATTGCGCTCGGCATGGCTGAAAAATCGTCCGAGCGCGCAGTGCGCCTCTACTCGCAGGGCCGCGTTTCGGCTTGGAAAGCCGCCTCCTTGGCAGGAGTGTCCCTCTGGGAAATGCTGGAAATATTGCGTTCGCACGGGATTGAAGCGCAATACGGGCTGCGCGAATTGGAAGCGGACTTGGCAGCACTCTAAAAAGAGGGGCATTACTCATGCGCGTGGTAAGCAACTCCAGCCCACTCATTTACTTGGCCAAGGCTGGAAAGCTAGAACTGCTAAAGCGCCTCTTCACAATAGTGCTGATTCCAGAGGCAGTCTACGCCGAAGTGGTTGTTCGCGGAATTGAAAAAAGCCAGCCTGAAGCCGTTTCAGTCAGAAGGGCAGTTGAGGCGGGCTGGCTCCGCGTGGAAAAGTCCAAGCCTCTCGCAAAATTGCTCGAAATTTCGGGCGAGATCCACGCGGGAGAAACCGAAGCGATCTCACTAGCCAAAAAAATAAATGCAGGTCTGCTGCTGGTTGACGATGCGGCGGCCAGAAGCATAGCGGAAGGCTACGGCTTGAAAGTGCACGGCACGGTTTTCGTGCTTCTTCTCGCCCTGCAAAAAAAACTGTTAGACAAACAGGAGGCAAAAAAAACCCTCAACGCGTTTGTTTCAAAAGGATTCCGGCTAGCTCCAGAAATTTACGCCAGGCTATGGGAAGAAATTGAGAAATACCCGCAATAATTAGGTGAGACGCCAATGTCCGAACAAGAGTTCAACAAAATTACTGCCTTGCTTGACGCAGCGGGCGCCAAGTATGAGGTGTACGAACACATAGCAGTTAGAACGAGCCAGGAGGCTGCGGCGGTGCGGGGGAGCGCGCTCAAGGAAGGCGTGAAGGCGCTGCTTGTCAAGTTCAAGCGCAAGGGAAAGGAGTTTTACGCAGTGCTCAACATTCCAGCCGACAGGAAGCTTGATTTTGAAAAAGCCAAGAAAGTTTTGCAGGCGGAAGGGGAAGTCAAGTTTGCAAAGCTAGAGGAAGTGGAAGAAAAGACGGGCTGCCAGGCGGGGGGAGTGCCGCCCTTGGGCCACAAAAACGAGCTGGCGTTGCTTGTTGACCCGCGAATTTTTGAAAACGAGTTTCTCGAGTTCAACGCAGGACTGAAAACAAAGAGCGTGAGAGTGGAATCTGCGGGTTTGAAAAAGGCTTTCGAGCAGGCAGGCGCGGCTTTCTTTGAGCTGGCGGAATAGATGTGCGGGCAATACGGTTGATGCTTGTTTATTCTATGAAGTGGACTCCCTTCTTGTCCTTGAAGTGCGCGTCGCTGGTGTAAAGCTTGGCGCCGTTGCGCTTGGCAGTTGCGTATATTATTGCGTCGGCCATTGGCAAGCCCTCTGCAGAGGATTCTTTGGCGGCCTCGATTGCTATTTCGGGGGACAAAACAACAATGCTCGTGTGAAGGCCTATTAGCGCAATTACTTCCAAAGCAATTTTTTCGTCAGCTTCCCGGGCTATTTTCTTGAACACTTCGTAAATTACTATCGAAGGGGTAAAATGAGTCAATGGAGAAGCAGGACGCACTACAGCCGCAAATTTTTCGAAAAACCGGCCTTTCGATGAATATTCTATCCAGCCACTCGAATCTATCACCACGCGCTCCATTTTATTAAAACCTCTCCGAATGGTCACGCAAATCATCAGTACTCATTTTAGGCAGTTTCCCCTCAAGCTCTTTTATCGGGCCAGACGGAACCAATACCACCAACGAACCCCACTCGAAAACCACCATCTTCTGGCCCTTGCGGATGTGCAAGTGCTCCCTAGTATTTTGAGGAATTACTACCTGAAATTTTGGAGAAACCGTCACAACGTTGCGCAAAACAACTGCTTCCATTACAACCACCGTAATACGATTAGGCTATCGATAGTATTTAAGTTTTACGCAAATAGAGGAAGTTAAGCGACCCCTGAAAAAAACGAGGCGAGCTCTTATTGGGACTTCGAGCGCAGGAAGTGGTCGGCGGCTGTAAGCAAGCGCCTGCTGTTTTTGTGGACTGAAATAAAAAACTCAGTTTCGCCCTCGTGGTGTTCTTCCGAAGGTGTGGGCGTCATTTTTACGTACGGCTGGGCGCCCCTACTATTCAGCTTCTCAAACATTCCGTCCCGCAATTCTCGCGCGTGCTCCAAGGCAGCGTGAGGCAAATTTAACTTAACAACAAGCCGCCACCGGTCGGGATTGTTTGGCACGCCTAAAACTGTGGAGCTTTCAGCCACTCTCACACCATGGTCGCCAAAAATTGTCTGAAAAAACGTGCGTACGGGCATTTTACCACCTGAATAATGGAACAAATGCGGCTTAAAAAACCAACCAGCTAAGCATCCTTTCCGCCTACACGCCGATTGCGCGCAGCAGGATTCCTAAAACCAGGGCTACAAGCACCGCCGATAGGAAAAGCGAGACGTAAGAGACCGCCTTTAGCTCAAACAGCTTGTGTTCAATCGACTCGTCCATCCTTTTTTCCAGCCCCTGCAGGTAGTCGAGCTTGCGTTCTATCTGCGAGTTGCTTGCGCCGTTGTTTTGCTTGCGGGAAGGTTTCTTTTTTGCAGCCATTGTACATACCACCGGCAAACACGCGGGAAAAAAGTTATATAGGCTCTACGCCAATAATCCTCCCCGGCAAAGGTTTGCAAAGCAATCAACGCGCCACTTGTATTTAATTGTTTTTTAGCGGCGCAAAAGGCTCTGCAGGCATTTGCGAAAGGGAGCCGCCCTTTTGGGAGGGCGGCGAATGGATGGAAGGCAGGCTGGCAAAAGTCAGCTTCAAGCGGCAAAGGCTGTGGCTTGAAAGGGCATTTGAAAGTCGGGTGGGCAGTTATGGCTGAAGAGGCACTCGTTGCAGAGTTCGAAAAATTCTTTTCCTTCGATAGCGTGCGCCAAAAGCTTGAAGACGCTACCAAGCAATACCCGAAAAAGAAGAGCTTCGAGCTGCACTTAAACGAATTGTCCGGCAGCGGAATGAGCGAGCTTTCAGACAAGGCGCAGGAGCGGCCAGACTCGGCAACTTCCGCTGCAGAAGAGGCAATATCGCGCCTCAACCTATTTAGCCCCAACGACGTGCACTTCCGGCCGCGCGTGCGCTTTTGCAGCCTGGAGGACACGCCGGGCTGGCGGCCAATGGTAATGGACTTAGGCACACAGCACTTGGACAAGCTGGTTTCAGTTGAAGGGGTAATTAGCTCGATAAGTGAAATCAAGCCGCGCATGAAAATAGCGTTGTGGCGGTGCGCAAACCCCGACTGCGGCCACACCACCAAAACCGCTACAGATAAGACGCTGCCAATCGTGCCGCCACTGCAGTGCGAAAGCTGCCACAAGGGCGCGCTCAAGCTAGAGGAGCAGACAAGCGAGTTTGTAGACATGCAGAGAGCGTCCCTGCAAGACCCGGTTGAAAAGCTGCGGGGGAATACGCCTGCAGTGCACGCCGACTTGTGGATGGAAGACGATTTCGTGAACCAAGTCGCGCCCGGCGACAAGGTAGTAATTACGGGCGTGCTTCGCCTAAAGCCAATACTGCAGGGGAAGGGGAGAAGCAGCGTTTACGCCAAGTTCCTCGACGTGTTCCACATACGCGAGCTTCAAATAGAGTTCGAAGAGCTTGAAATCACGCGGGAAGAGGAAGAGGGGATAAAGAAGCTCGCGGCCGACCCAAAGCTCTACGAGAAAATCGTCGGAAGCATTGCGCCAAGCATTTACGGCTACAACGAGCTCAAGCAGTCAATAGCGCTGCAGTTGTTCGGCGGCACGCCCAACAAGATAATGCCTGACGGCGAGAGAACCAGAAGCGACATCCACATTTTAATGGTGGGAGACCCTGGATGTGTCCGGGCAGATGAAAGGATAGTGCAAGGGAATGGGGCAATAACGAGAATAAGCAAATTGGGAACAGAACACTTGGAAAGAATTAATTTACCAATTTTAACTGGCGAAGGCGGTGGAAAAAGAGACGTTGCAACCGTGTTCCACAAGTATGAAAATCAACAAGTTATTGAGATAATTACCGAAAGTGGCAAAAGCATTGCTGGAACTCGAAACCACCCGCTCATGTGCTATGAAGGTCCCGTGAGAGTCTGGAAAAGAATTGACCAAATAAGGCCCGGCGACAAGGTAGTGGTAGTCAGCGGAATACCCTGTTCAATAACTGCACAAATACCTACGGGATTTAAACACCTGAAAAAAAGAGTAAAACACAAGATAAACCTGCCACAAAAAGTAACCCCCGAGCTTGCCGAAATAATTGGATACGCCCTTGGAGACGGATACGTAACCAAAAATGACTTTGGACTAATAGTTGCAGAACCTGAAAAAGACATACTGCCTAAGCTTGTCAATAAATTTAAGTCCATTTTCAAAGTGCAACCAACAATATACCCCGTTGTTAACAAAGGCAGAACCGTCCCAATTTATAGAATAAGACTCTATTCTACAGACCTTTGCGCTAATCTGAGCTTTCTGAGAGAGAAACGAGTTCCCGACATCATATTTAAATCCGGAAACAAAGTTGCTGCCGCTTTTCTCAAGTGGCTTTTCGAGGCAGATGGGACTGTTTTTGACAACGGACGAGGTCGGCGCGCAGTTGGCTTGAAAGCCAAGGACTTGGAGCTGCTACGAGACGTGCAAATGCTGCTACTGCGCTTCGGAATTCACTCAAGGCTGGATGCGAACGCCCTTCTAATTAGAAGGGGGAAAGACATCCTCAAGTTTGCGGACAAAATCGGGTTTGCGTCTCAAAAAAAGAAAACTAAGTTAGCGGGCCTTGCAGAACACGCAAAAGAGTTCGGTCGGAGAAAAGGACAAAGATACGAAAAAGTCGTAAAAATGGTCCTACACCCACTCCAGACGGTCTACGACATTGAAGTGCCTGGCGCCCACAGGTTCATTGCCAACGGAGTGATTTCGCACAACACGGGAAAAAGCACGATGCTCGAATACGTGGCAAGCCTTGCGCCCAAAGCGGTTGTGGTGAGCGGTGGAAGCGCGTCGGGAGTTGGGTTGTGCGTTTCGCCCGACAGCCTCATACTCAACGACAACGGATTGAAAACCATTTCTGAATTTGTTGAAAGCAATTGGAAGGGAGAAGCAAAAGAGGAACTGCCAGGGGCGTTTGCCCAGCAGTTCTCGGGAAACGCCTGGACTCTCGGCCCTGACCTTAAGATAAGCCGGGAAAAAATTTCAAAAATCTGGAGAATCCGCGCGCCACCTGAAATGGTTCGCGTGACTACCCGCATGGGCAGGCAAATAGAGCTCACACCCGCGACTTCGCTTGTTTGCATTGAAGGTACGCCAGTCTGGAAAAAATCGGCTGAATTGAAGCCCGGCGAATTTGTTGCCACCGCAAGAACGCTTCCCGAAGGCGGCTCCAAAGGAACGCCGTCGCTCAAGCTGTTGGAAGACTGTCCTAACTTGTTTGTCGAAGGGAAGCTTAACGCCTTTTTCAGGAAAATTACGGACGCACTTGGAGAAAAGTACGGCTCCATTCGCAACATGGCTAGAGCCTACGGAATGCCTGAGGGCACGATATACGACAACCGAACTCAAAAACGCTGGAGCAACGTGAGACTGGAAATTCTTTCCAAAATGTCGCGCGACGCGGGGATGGAAGATGAGCTTGAAAAAGAACTCCTTGAAAAGGTAGAAAGCGTTTTTCTGCGCTACGGGCACAACACCAAGATACCGCCCTACTTGGAGAACGAAAAGCTCGCCTACCTTGCAGGACTACTTTTGGGAGACGGTGATTGCAGGGAAAGCGGCAACAGCGCAACAATGCGGTTCTCAAACACTAACGACGGGCTTCTCAAGAAATTCAGTGAAATAGCGCTGGAAGTCTTTGGAATAAAGACTAAACTGGACAAGCCGAGCTGGAAAATTCCGTCAATTCGCTTCGGATCTATACCTGCATTCATATTACTCAAAAAACTTGGCTTGCACACTAAGAAAACCATGATTTCGCTCTCCCACGACGCGCTGTGCATGCCGAACAAAGTACTTGCACAGCTATTGCAGGGGCTGTTTGACACTGACGGGTACGTTTCAATAGGAAAAGACGGTTCGCACCACATAGGCGTTTCCACGGTAAGCCCAATGCTTGCAAAAACTCTTCACCTGGCGCTCCTAAAGTTCGGCGTCAACGCAAAACTGCGCATGCGAAAGAAAGCAGGTAAAGTCGCCTATGGCAAGAAGATAACGGTTACCAGCAGGCATGACGCCCACGTAATAGAGATTAGAGGCGCCGCCAACCTAAAGGCATTTGCGGATTCAATAGGCTTTTCCCACGCGGCAAAAGCAAGCAAACTTTCAAAAATAATTTCAGTTTCAAAACCAAACACCAACGTCGACGTTGTTCCAGTTGACCCGTCGATGCTCTCCAGCCTTGAGTGGGGATACAGGAAAGGCAAAACAAGGCCTTCTAGGGAAATGCTTTCGAAGGCTGCACAAAAATCCGGCAATAATTTCCTGTCCAAGCTTTCGCAGTCTGACATTTTTTGGGACGAAATAGTTTCAGTGCAAAGGTTCGCACCAGAATTCGAATGGGTTTACGATTTTTCGGTGGAAAACAGCCATAACTTCATCTGCAATGGCTTTTTCACCCACAACACTGCCAGCGCCGAACGCGACGAGCTTACGGAAGGCTGGGTGCTCAAGGCAGGCGCAATGGTGCTCGCCAACGGCGGGATAATCTGCTTGGATGAGGCCGACAAGATGGACGAAGAAGACCGCGGGGCAATGCACCAGGCAATGGAGCAGCAAAAAATCAACGTTGCAAAAGCGGGAATCGTCACCGAATTCCAGACCAAGTGCTCGGTGCTCGCCGCAGCAAACCCAAAGCTCGGCAGGTTCGACCCAAACACGCCAATCCCGCCCCAATTTGCGCTTTCCCCCGCCCTTTTGTCGAGATTCGACTTGATTTTCCCGATGCGCGACACGCTCGACGAAACCAAGGACAAGAAGATGGCAGAACACATTTTGAAAGGGCACATTCTAGCGAGCACGCTGGCTAGAACCGGCAAGATAGTCGAGGCGGAAAACACAGGGCAGTCGATAGTGCCCGTAATAGACAAAGAGTTGCTGCGAAAATATATTGCCTTTGCGCGAAAGACGGTTGCGCCGCAAATGACCGCGCAGGCAGGTGACGTGATACGCGACTACTACGTCCAGCTGCGAAGGCTCGGGATGGAGCAAAACACCATTCCCGTGACTGCAAGGCAAATTGAGGGGCTGATCCGCCTTGCGGAAGCGGGCGCGAAAATGCGGCTGAGCCCGGTAGTCGAAGTTTCCGACGCGCAGCGCTCTATTGACTTGAGCGACTTCGTGCTCAAGGAAGTGTTTGTGGACAAGGAGACAGGCAAGCTTGACAGCGACGTGATTGCGTTGGGCCAGCCTAAAAGCAAGCTCGACAAGATACGCTCGGTAATCGGCATAATCAACAACATGCAGAAAGAAATTGACATGGTTGCAATAGACGAAGTAATCAAGGAGTCCTCCAACTACGGGATAGACGAGACTTACGCGCGAAGGCTTGTCGAGGAGCTCATCAAGCAAGGCGACCTCTACGAGTACAAGCCAGGCTACATCAAGACCGCAAGGAAGTCAGAGTGGTAGGTTTTGTTTTCCACCCAAGCCAACTGTTTTTTATTCGTGCACGCGCTCTTTTTTTCTACTCCTGCCTTTTTCCAAAAAGCTTATATTCCACGAGTCTTATAGTAAGAAAGTAAGAGATTGAAGGTGAGGTGGCAGTTTTGGGCGTTGAAACTATCAGAATGTCTTCGAAGGGGCAAGTGGTGATTCCGCAGGATGTGCGAAAGCAGGTTCACGCAGAAGAGGGAACGGTCTTCGCAGTGGTAGGAAGTGGCGACACGATAATGCTCAAGAAAGTGGAGACTCCTTCCAAGCAGGCGCTGCTGAAAGACTTGGAGGCTATAGCGCGGGAGGGACGGAGGCGGCTTGAGAAAAAAGGGCTCAACGAAGGGGATTTGCGCGTAAGGGCACGGGGTTAGTAAATGCGCTTGACTTTCGACACCAACGCCCTGCTTTCCGCAACCCTCTGGGAAGGAAGCGTTTCACAAAAGCTCTTGTTCAAGCTCATCGATAAAAACGCCGAAATATTTTGCTCAACTGAAATCATCTCGGAATATTCCAAGGTGTTGGAAAGGGACTTCGACTACTCGCAGGAACAAAGAGCCGAAATACTCCAATCGGTGCTTTCGTTCGTCACTCTCACCAAGCCAGTTGCTAAAATAAGCGCAGTAAGCCGCGACCCATCGGACGACAAGATACTTGACTGCGCAGTTGACTCCAAATCAGAGTATGTAATCACTTACGACAAGCACTTGCTAGAACTCAAGCAATTCCAGGGGATCCACATAATCAAGCCAGAGGAAGCGCTCAAAATAATTTAGGCAACCACTCGCAATCCGACTGTTTTTTATTCGCTGCCACGCTCTTTTTTCCGTGAAGAAAATATTCCTGCACCTGCTAGTGTTTTTCGTTGCGGCGCAGGCAGTGGCGCTGTTTGTAGGGCAGGCGTTCATAGCACAGCAGCTAAGCTTGCTAGAGCACCCCGAAGACCCCGGCAACGCGCTAACACTCATGTTTTTTGTGCTCGTCTCGGCAGGCGCGCTCTTGCTGATACTAAAATTCTATTCCGGCGCGCTATTTTTCCAAGCAATGGAATTCGGCCTCATAATGTTCTCAGGTTTTATGGCGCTCTCTATTGTCCTTGACTCAACGCCCGCGCTGGCGCTTGGATTGCTGGTGGCAATTGCTAGGTTCCTCTACCCACCTGTAAGAAGCTACCTGCTGTTGCTTAGCTCTGCAGTTGCAGGCGCGCTGCTTGGGGCTTCGCTCGGCGCCATCCCCGCAATAGCCTTTGCAGTGCTGCTCTCGGTTTACGACATCCTTGCAGTGTTTTACACAAAGCACATGATTGCGCTTGCCCAAGGGCTCAACTCTAGGGGAACTTCCTTTAGCATTCAAATCACTGCGCAAGCACAGGCAAAAACTTCAGTTAAAGCCGGAAAGCAAGGCAAGGCCGGCAAGCACTCAACTGCAGTTCAAGCAAAGAAAGGGCAAGGTACTGAAAGCATTGAGTTGGGCACTGGCGACATCGTGATTCCCGCAATGGTAATTGTTTCGGCAGGCAAGCTCTCCTTTTTGCAGGCAAGCGCGGCGCTTGCAGGCTCTATTGCAGGAATGCTTTTGCTTTTCTACTTTATGTCCAAGAGAAAAGGCTACTGGCCCGCCCTGCCACCCATAGTTTTAGGCGCGCTTGCTGCGCTTGCAGCAGCCACTTTGATTGTCAAACCATTTCCATAGGTGAATCTGCCTTGCCAGAGCAAAGAGGATTTTCTAGAAGAACGTTTTTGAAAACTGCAGTAAGAACAGCAGTTGGCGCTGGTTTTGGTGCAGGCGCCACAAAAATCGCTGGAGCGCTTCCGGTATATGAACAAAAACTTCCGCCAGTGCAAGGCCGAAATCCCGACCAAAAGCACAGGCAACTGATAATTTACGAACCCCCGGGCGGGCAACAAGATGCGGTCAAAGAATTACCGAAAATAAGCTCAGGCATAGCGGGCACATTGGGTGGACTGACAGGACTAGCGTACGACGCCAACAAGCGCATGGAAGAAGACACCACCGGCTTGCACCGGAAATTCGTGCAGGCGCTCGCACTTTTAACGGGCGTTGTTGCCCATTCCCTTGGCAGGGTAGATGGTGCAATCAAGTCCGAGCAAGCGGAATACGAGGCACTTGTTGAAGACTTAAACCGAGCAGGCTATGAAGTGAAAAAAACTTCGGAGATTGGCCAATTTCAAAAAACTTTGGCAGCGGCTTGCCGCCAGCGCACCAATAACTCTAGAACCATAATTATTGTCAAGGCCCACGGCGGCACTTCCACAGAAACAGGCTCGTACATTGACGGAGGCAACCAAAAGGACCTTCCAGTGTCAAGTCTGGCTAAATTAGTTTCAGCAATCCCCGGACACTCTCTTTTGCTCTCTTCTACTTGTAAGTTTTCTTTAACGGACTTCCAAAAAGCTCACCAACTTGCGCACATTTCAGTGTTTTCACAAGGCGGCGGAAAAGGCAAGAACGCAGGCATGGACGTGCCGTTCTACTCTGCACTGCGGCAAGGAATTCGCAACAATGATGGCGTGATTTCGGCAACTCAAACCGCGCTAAGCAAGCAGATGGAAAAGCAGCCCTGGGCCGTTAGAGCAAGACAAAGACACGCCGGCAGGGATATTCCAACTTTTAGCGGCAAGCCAGAATTTACTCTATAAAAAAAATCTTTCCTCGCCTAAGCTCGTTTTATAAGCTTGCGAGGGGTAAATTATTGCGAGTGAACTAGAATGGAATATACGCAAATGCTCGATGAAGCTTACGCGGCCTTGCCTAAAAAGCAGGTCAAGGACGTGCGCTTTGAAGTGCCCCTTGCGGACGTGATGATTGCGGGAAGCAAGACTACTGTCAAGAATTTTGACGCAATCTGTGCGTACGTGCGAAGAAAGCCCGTGCAAGTTGCAAAGTACTTGTTCAACGAAATGGCGGCGCCGGGAGTGATCGAAGGCACTAGGCTTATACTTCAAGGCAAGTTCGCTGCGCGCGTGGTAAACGAACGCGTGCTTAACTACGTCAAGCTTTTCGTGCTGTGCAAGGAGTGTGGCAAGCCCGACACGAACTTAGTGCTCATAGAGAGGAACGTCTACGCGTTGCAGTGCGAGGCGTGCGGCGCCAAGTCGCCAGTGAGGGGCTGAAATTAAAGCCCGCATTCAATTAAGAGGTGTTTTTGCCAATGTTTCGGAAACCGAATACTTCAGAAGAGCCAAGGCTGCGCCTCCCGCGAAGGAACGACGGCGAGATAGTCTGCGTAGTCACTGAACTCATGGGCGGCTCGCGCCTTACAGTCAACTGCGAGGACGGAAAAGAGCGCATGTGCAGGATTCCAGGCAGGATTAGGCGCAAGCTTTGGATAAAGTCAGGCGACTACATCTGCGTAACGCCTTGGAGCATAGAGCCCAACGAAAAGTGCGACTTAGAGTACAGGTACACTGCAGCGCAGGCCGAGCAGCTAAAGCAGCGCGGCATAATCAAGCACTAGTTCTCCCAGGCGCGACAAGCAATTTAAGAATATTAATCCTAGCTGCAGCAATGTGCCGCCCAAATTTACGCAACCCTTTGCAGGATAGGCAAAAAGGAAAAGCTGATTGGGAATAAGTAAAATTAAAAAGAAAAAAAGGAGCTCCTGGTTTTAACAGAAGCCTATTGCGCAAGAGATCCTTTCTACTATGTTTCGGCCGTCGCTTTCGAACGCCGCAGCCAGCTTCTCTTTCTCGTCGGATTGCTGCTTTAGCGCCGCAATGGCCGCGTCCAGAATGGCCGCGTTAGGCGAGTCTCCCAGCGACTCCTTGACCTTTGCCAGCGCAGCGGCTGACTCGCGAAGCTCCTTTGCCTTGAGCTTCATTTCGCTTCCCGCCTTTTTCAAGTCAGTGTTGCCAGTCAACACCAGCGCAAAGCCTGAAGAGCTTTTGAGCTCGTTGCCTTTAGTCTCCAAGTCGGCAATGTCGGCGGCAGTTTCAGTAACAGACTGCGCTTTCACGCCTGCTACAGTTGCAAGGCCAGAGTCCTGCGAGCCAACGCTCTGCTGGAACTCGCGCAGCTTGCCTAGGTAAAGCTGGCCTTGGCTCTCTCCCTGCACGCTAAAGCACAGCGAGCGCACGCCGTTCTTTATCAAGCCCAGCGCCTTGGCGGGGTTCAATCCAGAAAGGCAGGCGTCCTTGAATTTTGCCTGCTGGGCAGTGCACCTGTCCACTTCCTTGCAGCGGCTCGTCTTTTCTTTGCAAATGCGGGTTACTTGGCGCACCTGCTGCTTGCACATCCTCTCCAACTGGGAAGACTGCGAGCGGCCGCCCGTGCGCTTTAGCTGCTCTGCAACGAAAGCTTCTTCTCCGTTGGCAATCTTTTTGCACCCAGGCGGCAGGTGCTGGCCGGGGCCTCCAAAGCCATTTCCACCCTGCTGGCCACCATTGGAGTCGCCAAAACCTTGTCCACCCTGCTGGCCGCCAAAGCCATTGTCACCCGAACCGCCATCAAAGCCATTTCCACCGGGGAAACCATTGTCCCCTCCAAAACCTTGCTTGCCTTGTGGACCGCCAAAACCTTGCCCACCCTGCTGGCCGCCAAAGCCATTTCCACCGGGGAAACCATTGTCCCCTCCAAAATCTTGCTTGCCTTGTGGACCGCCATTTGGCCCAAAGATACTCTTATCAAAGCCGCCTTGCTGACCTCCAAAACCCTGGCCACCTTGTGGACCGCCGTTGTTGGGAGCTCCCTGGGGCTGGCCACCTTGGGGTGGCTGTCCTGCGGGAGGCTGTCCTGCCGGCGGTTGCCCTGCAACTTGATAGCCGGTAATGTAAGAGCCGCGTTTTGTTGCGGCAGTTGAAGCGACGCACTCGCTCTTGACTACTATTTCCTTGCCGTCGCAAGTGACTTTAGTGTCAACGACTTTTTTCCCAGCTTCGCATGTAACTGAGGCGACTGCAGCGGGGCACGCGCAGCTCCAGGTATCGCAGCCATTGGCCTTTGGCCCGGGCTGGAGGAGCTTGTTGCCGTCGCAAGTGGGCTTTGCCGGGCAGGCAGGCGCGCTCTCGATGCACTTGAACCCGGTGACGCAACCATCCGGCCCCCGCACTTCCTCTGCGCGCTGGCTTGCAGTGCACGAGGGTTTCACTTCCGGGCAGCTTTTAGTAGATGGCGTGGCACTTGGCTGGTCGCTTGTTCCACCAACGCAAACTTGTCTTACAGTGCACGGCGCTAAGCACGGCGGGTTGGCCTTGGTGCACTCGGGGCAAACTGTTTCCGGGTGGCAATTTTGGCCAAGTTGGCTACCCTGCTGTTGTTGCTGCCTGCGCTGCTCATCATTCTGGCGCTGCTGGTCTTGCTGTTGCTGGCGCTGCTGCTCGAATTGTTTTTGCCGGTCCTGGTTCTGCTGTTGCTGTTGTTGCCTCTGCTGCTGTTGCTGCTCTTGCTGCTGTTTTTGCTCCTGCTGGCGCTGCTCCATTTCGCTCTTCTGCTGGTCTATCTGCGTTTGGATGTTGTCGCAGTTGGACTTCATTTCAGTGAATTGGTCTACTATGTTGACACGCATTTCCTTCTCCTGCTCGTCCGACTTCTGCTTTGCAGCAGCTTGGCACTTTGTGCCTATGTCGTCGGGATTTGCGCAGCTTATATCGACTTGCTCGCCGTCTGGGCCAAGGGGCACTTTAAGCGAGCCGTCACAGAATTCCTTCATTTTAGCGCACGGGTCTTCGCTGGGAGTGCACTGGCTGGAGTCAAACAAGTTGAGCGCCTTGGCGTCTGCAAGCACGCCTTGGGCAAAGCTGGTGCGCGAAGCGTCGTCTACGCACACTTTTTCAACAGTAAGCCCTTTTGCACCCAAGTATTCCTCTGGGGAAGAACCGTATTTTCCAGTCCACGCATCGTTCTGGAAAAGGCGCTCGACCCCGCCAAACTGGTATTGCGCAACCTCGCCCGCGTCAACGCCATAATCGCCTTCATACTGGCCAGCATAATTCCTAAACGGGTCTATTCCGAAATCAGACCCGCCACCAAAACCATTGTTTCCGCCTTTTTGGCCGCCAAAACCTTGCCCGCCATGCTGGCCTCCAAAGCCTCCCTGCCCAACGTCATTTGCGCCAAGCCCATTAACGGCCAAGCCATTAGCCGCACGGGCGTTGCCTCCAAAACCATTTCCGCCGGGACCGCTGTCAAAACCATTTCCGCCTTGCGGACCGCCAAAGCCCGAATCGGCACCCGCACTTGCGGAAGTTGCTGACGCTTCGCCCCGCACTCCGCCTGCGCCTTGCGCAAATACAACTGGCGCAAACATTGAAACCAATATCATTACTGAAAGCAAGCCGGCAGGAGTTTTAGCGTTCATTTTGTTCTCAACCTCTCAAAAATATTCGATGCATACAGCACTAAAACATCATATAAAAAGATTGCCATATGGGCCAAAAACGCACGGGGCGGAAAAAAAGGAAAAAACTAGGAAAAATAGCCTGCAACTTCTGGCGAAAAAGAAAAAAAGCAAACGGGCCCGGCGCGATTTTCGTGAGGGAGCTCCTCCGCCCTTACTAGGGGTAGAGGGGCACGAGCACTTTCGAGACCTGCGAGAAAGTGCGACGTCCCCCTTTCGAACGCGCGGCCTACTGGTGGCTCCTGCTTTAAGCAAGTTTTTTCGCAAAACCAAAGAGGCTCGCGTGGCATTCGAAGCCAGTCGCTCTATCCAGCCTGAGCTACGGGCCCATTAGCTTAGAAAATAAGGAATGAACCCATTTTAATTGTAGTAAGCTGCCTGGGCTGTAAGGGCCGGCAGCCGTAAAACAATTACGCCGGAAATGAAATAAATTGGGGCGGGCAGGCAAGTGGCAAAACAATAGCAATAATAAGAAAAGACCAGAGATAGAGAAGGGAGAGGAAAATGAGAAGTTATAGAAAACCGGCGGCAAAAGAAGGCAAACCGTTTTCGCGCAGGAAACTTTTTGGGGCAATTGGCGCAGGGATTGGCGCTGCATTGCAGGCAGACGCGCTGCTTAAGCCAGCGTACCCCCAGCCCAAAGGCAATCTACCCGAAAGGCCGTTGGACAAAAGCGAGGAGGGAATGCTGCGGCGCGTTGCCATAATCTACGACGGCTACCAGCTGCCTCAACTGCGCAGAAGGGAAAACAATTCAAGAATGCTTGCAGCGGGCAACACTGGCTTGAGCGTAGGCACGAGTTATATTGCTGGCAGGGCCTTGGGCAAGTTTGTTGACAAAAAAATTTCAAGGAGAAGTTTAATTGGCGAAATGGCTTTGACCACTTTTTTTGCAGGAGCCGCCCACCAGATTTCACGGGCAAAGAAGGCTTTTTCCCAAGAGACTAAGGGTGAACTTGATTCGTTGGCAAACGAGCTGGAAAAGACGGGCTACCTAGTTGCGAGAACTTCGCACCTCCCCGAGTTTGCGGAAATGCTTCGCGACGCTGGAACAATGAGCAGGCCAAAAGACGCACGCACGATAATAATAGCGAACGCCCACGGGTTTGTACACTCCAAACCCGAAATCGGCTCGTGCATTTCAGGAATTGACAGTTTTCTTCCAATGGTGGAGTTAGGCAGGATGTTGAAAAAAATTCCCGGCCAAAAACTAGCCATGTCAACTTCATGCAAGTTCGACGACAAGCACCTCGTTTCCAAAGGAGGTTCAGCCAGCACGGCAGTCTTTTCACTCAACAAAGACGCTGAAAGCAATTCCCTGCCGGGAGCGCCGTTTTACTCTGCCTTGCGGCAAGGGTTAAGGCACGGCAACGTAGTGGAAGGCACTATAAATGCGGAGAAGAGGCTTTTCGCGCAGGCTCCAGCGCTCACGCGATACCACGCGTTGACAAAGTCAAGCAGGCTCAAGCACTCGGGAAGCGCTAAATTCGAGTTATGAAAAATTAGCGGGCCCGGCGCGATTTTCACAGGAGAGCTCCTCCGCCCTTGAGAGGGGTAGAGAGGCATTTTCGCAGGGTTTCCAAGGGCACGAGCATTTCCGAATCCTGTGAGGAAATGCGACGTCCCTGGTGCGAAGTCCCCCTTTTGAACGCGCGGCCTATTGCTGACTCCTTCATTTGCCGAATCGGAGACTCCGCTTTGAAATCGGAAGCAATCGCTCTGTCCAGGCTGAGCTACGGGCCCGCTTTAAACAACTTATAAATTACTTGAAAAACAAGAATTAATTACTGGTGGGTTTGGAAATGAAGCGCGGGGAAACAATTCCTTTTGCAATACTTTGGGAAGACCCAATAATCTGGGCGGCAGCAATACTAATTCTGTTAGCAAGCGCGCTAAAGTAATCGCCAAGAGAGCTAAGCTCAAACCACCCTTTGTTTTGAAATGGCTTTCATAAAAAGAAATTTCGTGCAACTAACCGTATTCCTCGTCGCTGGTGCACAAGCCGCCGCAGCGCGCCACCCACCTTGCAAACCACGGCACAAAACCCTGTGAAATGTCTTCTTTCCTGCGCGCTTCCCTCCGCAACTCCAATTCGAATTCCTTGGTTTTCTGGCCAAGCGAGAACAGGCGCGCGGTCGAGACCAAGTCGCCGGCTGCTGGCGCGGAGTAACGCACTTCCCCGCTTATCGTCTTTATTTCGGCAGCCGTGCTTCGCAGGGACTGCGCCTCGTCGTATTCACGGGGGTTGCCTGCAATCAACAAACCTAGCTTGTAGTAGAAGTCCTTTGACGCTTCAGACTCGTCGATTTTCCTTAGCGACTCCGTCTTGCCGAAAATCTTTTTCTTGAAGGCAAGGTACGACGCTATTCCATACACTCCTCCCCTAGACGGGTCGAGGTAGAAGGAAGTCAGCGAATCTGTTGCCCGAACTGCGCGGGTGCTTTGCTTCTCGTCCTGGGTTGCAAACGCAATGCCCGCGTAATCCAAGCCCGCGTCGCTTACAGGGCGCAAGGCAAACAACTGGCCTGCGCGCGCGCCCTTCACTGAAGCGTCGTAAAGCACGTAGTCGCCCACAGTTTCGCGTTCCTTTATCTTTTCTGCAAAGACTGAAAGCTCGAGCTTGTCCAAGTCCTGCAATCCCTTTTCTTCCTGCTTTCTCACCGCAATGTCAACTGGCAGCGAGTCTGAAGGCCGGACTGCCGCGGAGGAATGGAGCACTGCCGCGCTTTCCACTCCCTTAAAGTCGGCGCACAACAATTTCGCAATCAACTCAAAATCTGGTTCTGTAAAGAAGGACACGCAGTCGCCGTACTGCTTGGTTGCAGTCGAACACGCTTCGGAAAAATGCGAGTTGCACGCGGCCTTGTCAGTACAGATGCCTTTGACGAACTGCGCGTTCACGCCTGCCTCGTAATCGCAAATTTGGCTGGCATCTCCAGAGCGCGCCTGATAAGCTCTAGTCAACAGCGACTGGTAAGCATCGCGGCAGACTTTTTCAAACCTTTCCTGCACGCAGAAGTCCCTTGGGGCGGCGTTCCACGGGTTGTCGACAAACCCACCCGAATCGCGCGCGTCCTGGCACTGCTTGATGAGCGCGCCCTTGTCCCGCCTAAGCAAGTCGCTGCAAACCTGTGCAGGAGTCTTCCCTTTGTCAACGAAAGCAGCAAAGCTCACTGAAGAAGAAGCCGGCGCAGGCGCCTGTTCCTGCGAAGCCAGCGACAGGCCAGTCAGCGTTGAAACTGTTGAGAAGGAAACCGCCTCGCCGGAAGTTTGAAACGAAACGGCACGCGGACCTGGGACGTGGCCTCCCGAGCCAGTCAAGCAACAGGCTTCATAATTGGCGCCTGTCAATCCATCACAGCAAACTCCGCCAGTTGCATGGCACGAATTGGTTGGAACTGGAGTACAGCCCATCGTTCCACTATTGTGGCAGGCGCAGTTGGAGTTGCCGCAAACGGCCGAACCACAAGTTTCTCCAGGGTTGCAGCCAACATTGGTTGCAACAATGCAGGCAGTTTGACGGCACGTGGTTTGGGTTCTGCAAGACTGGCCGGAGCTTCCTGGGGCACACGCGCCGCAGTCTGCAGCGCACGAAGTGCAAGTCTCGCCGTAGTCGCACGCGCCGTTAGGGCAGCACGCTCCGCAGTCGCTTGCGCAGGTGTTGCAGGTTTCGCCACCATTGCACACACTGTCTCCGCATCTGGGAGGAGTTGGTGTGGGGGTAGGAGTAGGCGTAGCCGTGGGAGTAGGCGTTGGCGTGGGAGTTGGGGTGGCAGTTGCGCACGCACCGCAGTCAAGCAGGCAAGTGGAGCAAGTTTCAGCCCCACTGCACTTGCCATCGCCGCAGTATGGAGTGCACGCACCGCAGTCTTTAGAGCAGGAAGAACAGGTTTCGACGCCGTTGCAAGTACCGTCGCCGCACGCTGGCGCGCACGCGCTGCAGTCTTTAGAGCAGGTAGAGCAAGTTTCGCCCGCAGAGGCATCGCAAGTTCCGTCGCCGCAGGCTGCCTTGCAGTCGGCTGGGCAGCTGGCAGTAGTTTCGGAGGCCCCGCACTTGCCGTCGCCGCCCTTGTCCTTGCAAACACCGCAGTCTTTAGCGCAGGTGTCGCAGGTTTCTCCGCTTGAGGCAGAGCAAGTGCCGTCGCCGCAGCCGGGTTTGGGGCAGTCCTTGGGGCAAGTGGAATAGCTCTCTTTCTTTGAAGCCTCGCACACGCCGTTGCCGCACGAGCAGTCTGAAGGGCAGCTCTTTGCCGTCTCTCCCTTTGATGGCTCGCACTTGCCGTTGCCGCAGTCAAGCGGGCAGTCAACTGCGCAGGTAGTCTGCGTCTCACCCATTCTCGAGTCGCACAAGCCGTTGCCGCAGCTGCACGCACCGCAGTCGCGCGGGCAGCTTGAAGCAGTTTCGCCGTTGCTGCACACGCCGTCGCCGCAAGTGAATTGCCCGCAGTCAATCGGGCAAGTTGAAGGAGTTTCGCCGGAGTCGGGTTGGCAAACGCCATTACCACATAATACCACTCCGCAGTCGATTGGGCAGTTTGCGCCGTTTTCGCCCAAGTCAACTTCGCAAGTGCCGTCGCCGCAAGTTGGCTTTGCCTTGCAGTCAACAACACAGGAATATGAGTCTTCGCCGGGCTCGCAGATGTTGTTTCCGCAAAGCGGCCTGCAGTCGGCGCGGCAGGAGTAAACAGACTCGTCGGGAGAGCAGACGCCGTCGCCGCAGCTGGAGGGAGGGACTTTGGTGCACACGCCGCCTTGGAGCTGGCAGGAGAAAGTGCCGACAACACCAGGTTTGTATGCGCATTCAGGGTAGGGGTCACCTTGGTGGTAAGTGACGCACGCGCCGCCGCATACAACGCATTGCACTCCAGGCGAAGGGGATGGCGAGGCAGTTGCAGTGGGCGTGGCGCACGCACCGCAGTCGCGCGGGCAAATGGAGCACGACTCGTACGCGCCATTGAGGCCGCTTCCCTCGCACACGCCATTGCCGCACTGGCCTCGGGCATTGCAGTCGCCTGGGCAGGATGCAATTGTTTCAGATGGGGCGCAAATCCCGTCGCCGCAAGTTCCGCAGTCTTGCAGGCACGAGCCAATCGTCTCGCCAACCTCGCACTTTCCGTTACCGCAGCTGACGGCAAAAGGAATGACTTTCACGCAACTTTTTCCACTAGCATCAACAGCGCAAGTAAATGCTTCATGGAGATCTTCACACACTGGAGCCGGCCCGGGAGCATAAACAAGGCAGGCATTGCCGCACTTGACGCAACTAACTCCAACAGGGGGAGAGAAAGATAGTTTGCCTCCAGCAGCCTGCAGCGAAATGCGGGAAAGCTCTGCTTGCGGCATTGGAGTGAAAGTTTTGAAGGCTATTGCCCGCGGGCCTTGTGCGCGGACGGCTGTGGATGTGGCAGGGGGAATTGTTGAAGGAGTGGAAGAAGGGATTGCCGGAGGCGTTGCCAAAACGGCGGGGGTTGCTTGCGCGGCCGGCGTTGCCTGCGCTGGCACCCGAGCAAGGCGCGGGGGCGGGCAGTCGTGGGGGCAAGTGAGGTAGCTCTCGCCAGATACTGCGTCGCAGGAGTTGTCGCCGCAAATTGGGCCGGTTGGCTTGTCCACCGAACTGCAGTCCATTGGGCAGGAAACGAAGTTCTCTCCCTTGTCTGTTTCGCACGCGCCGTTGCCGCAGCTGCACCCGCAGTCAACTGGACAAGAAGAAGCCGTTTCGCCAGCACCGCAAACTCCGTTTCCACAGTGGCAGTCGGATGGGCAGTTGAGGATGCCCTCACCTTGTGAAGAATCGCACACTCCATTTCCGCATACGCTGTAGCAGTCGCGGGCGCACGAAATCCTGTTTTCCCCAAGGCCCGGCTCGCACACGCCGTTTCCGCAGCTGTCAGTGGCGCAGTCGCGTGGGCAACTTACTGAAGTTTCGCCTGCCTCGCACTTTAAGTTTCCGCAAACTGGTAGGCACGCGCCGCAATCGCCGGGGCACGAAGAGCACGACTCGCCGGAGCCGCACACTTTGTTTCCGCAAACCTCGGCGCACTGGCCGCAGTCCTTGGAGCAAGTGGAGCAAGTTTCGCCTGCAGAGGGGTTGCAAGTTCCGTCGCCGCAGGTCGCGCACGCGCCGCAATCGGAAGCGCACGAAGAACAGGTTTCGCCAAGGCCACAAACTCCGTTGCCGCAAACATCTGCGCAGTCAATTGGGCAATTGGAATTGCTTTCGCCAAATTGCGCGCTGCAAACGCCGTCGCCGCATTGAGTGCAGCCTGCTGGCGGGGTTGCTGAAGGGAATGCCGTGGGAGTCGGATAGGCAGTTGGAGTGAGGCTTGGATATGCAGTCGGGTAAATCGTTGGCACGATTGTAGGAGTCGGGCTTGGCTTGCAGGCGCCGCAGTCTGCAGGGCAAGTGGAGCAAGACTCTGCTCTACCCTGATTGCAGGCACCGTCACCGCAATAAGATTGCGAGCAGTAGCCGCAGTCAAGCGGGCACGAGTAACACGACTCGGCTAATTCGCACGCGCCGTTGCCGCAGCTGACAGAAGGAAGGACTGTCACGCAGTCTTTTCCATTAACATTGACCGCGCAAGTGAATGCCCGGTCGCGGGCCGGGGGGTTGGCTAGGCATGCCGTGCCGGACTGGGAAGTGTAATCAACGCAGTCGTTGCCGCACGGCACGCAAATAGGCCCAGAAATGTAGGGAGAGAACGAAGTGCTCGAAAATGACTTTGGTTTCGCTGCCTTGCTTTCACCAGCCCCAAGCAAAATCTCTCGCTTCTCAATTACAATCGGTTTGCTGGAAGCTTGCTGCAATCCAACCTTGTCCTGCGGCGAAACTATGTATTTTGCCGCCTCGAAAACGCAGTTGGCGAAAACGCACTGCTGGGAGTCAGGTATCTTGGTTCCACTGCCGGCCGGGAGCGGGTGCAGGGTAAAGTTGAGCGAGCAAGCTCCCGCCTTGAGCTCCACTGAAGTCACTGAAAACTGGGCCGAAGTGTAGCTGCCGCCTGAGCCATAGTAGTCAGGATGGCATGGATTGTTCGAGGGTTTTCCGTCAACTTCCACCCGCACCAAGTCACAAGCTAGGTTGGTGTTGTACGGCCAATCGGGAGCGTTGTTGTATAGCCAGTCATGGAAACTCCACTTCTTGTCATTGCGCGCCCAGATTCCGAATCCATAGGACGCCTGCACTTTAGCGCCGACGGAAACTGAATTAGCCTTTACTGGAATTGCGCAGCTCGGCCCACCGCCACCGCCTCCGCCGCACGAGCCGCAGTCGGAGGGGCAGGAAGAGCAGGATTCGCTTCCACCGCACACGCCGTCACCGCAGAAAGGCCTTGGCGCGGGTGTTGGAGTCGGGTTAGTGCAGAAAGTGCAGTCGGTTGGGCAAGCCCCGGGCTCGCCTGGCTCGCAAACGCCGTTGCCGCACTTGGGCTTGCAGTCAAGCGGGCAGGAAAATACATTTTCGGGCGTTGTGCAAACGCCGTCGCCGCACTTGGGCGCGCAAGAGCCGCAGTCGGAAGAGCAGGTGGTGCAAGTCTCGCCGGCTGCACCGTTGCAAGTGCCGTCGCCGCACACTGGCTGGCAAGCACCACAATCTTTAACGCAAGTCGAACATGATTCGCCGAACGATTTTTCGCAAACGCTGTTGCCGCACACTGGGTTGCAAGTTCCGCAGTCTTTCGAGCAAGTGAGGCACGTTTCCCCAAGCCCGCAAACTCCATCGCCGCAAGACGGGCACACTCCGCAGTCTGTAGAGCAGGTTGTGCACGACTCGCCGGAAAGCGCTTCGCAAACTTTGTTGCCGCAAGTTGCAGGGCACGAGCCGCAGTCGGCAGGGCAAGTGGAACACGATTCGCCTAGCTGCTTGTCGCACACCCTGTTGCCGCAAGAGTTCTTGCAGTCAAACGGGCAGCTTGAGGAAGTCTCACCCACCTCGCAAACTGAGTTGCCGCACTTGGGCTTGCAGTCAGACGGGCAGTTGGCGTTGTTTTCACTTGGGTCGCAAACCAAGTTGCCGCAAATTGGCTTGCAGGCGCCGCAGTCGGCAGAGCAAGTGGAGCACGACTCACCCACTTCACACGCGCCGTTGCCGCAGGCGGGCTTGCAATCGGATGGGCAAGTTAGGGAAGTTTCGCCTGCCTTGGAGTCGCAAACGCTGTTGCCGCACAATGAGCAGCCGCAGTCGCGCGGGCAAGTTGAAATGCTTTCGCCGTTTGCTGGCGAGCACACTCCGTCGCCGCACGGCCCACGGCAATCAAGCGGGCAACTCGATGCAGTCTCTCCAAAGTTTGCATCGCACGCGCCATTGCCGCAGTGGCAGTCAACCGTGCAAGTTGAACTTGTTTCTCCAAGTGAAGCCTCGCACACGCCGTTGCCGCAGTGGTTTGTTGGAGTGGGGCTAGGCGTGCCAGTTGGAGTGGGCGTAGGAGTAGGCGTCGGAGTCGGAAGCTTGCAGTCAGTTGGGCAGCCTATTGAATTTTCGGAAGCCTCACACACGCCGTTGCCGCAAACATCTTTTATCACGCAGGAAGGCGGGTTAGAAGAAACTTGTAGGCAGCGCGCGCCGCTGTCGGGATAGCAGTTTCCAATCAGCGGTGCGGAGTTGTAGTAGCACCGGTTTACAGTCCCAGGGCAGAACAAACAGATGCCTGGCCCTGGAGAGGGGCTGGGCGTGGGCGTTAAAGTTGGCGTGGGAGTCGGCAGCTTGCAGTCAAACGGGCAGGTTGAAACAGTTTCACCTAATTTGGGCGAGCATATTCCATCGCCGCAGTACGGGCAGGAACCACAATCGTAATAGCAAGTATTGCAAGTTTCGCCGTTAAGCGCCTCGCACTGGCCGTTCCCGCAAGTGACTATCTTGCAATCCTGGGGGCACGATACACCTGATTCTCCGGAAGTGCACTTGCCGTCGCCGCAAACGGGCTTGCAGTCAACGTAGCAACTTGCATAAGTTTCAGTCGCGTCGCAAATGCCGTCGCCGCACTTGCAATCTGCATTGCACGTAACTGCATTCTCTCCAATTGACGCGTCGCACTTGCCATCACCGCAAGTGGGCTTTCCTGTTGGAGTTGCTGAAGGAGTGGGCGTAGGCGTTACTTTCGTGCAAACTCCACCTAGAATTTGGCAGCTGAAAACTTCCGGCGACAAAGCGTCGCATTGAAGCGAGCCGGGAACGATAGGGACGGTGCTGCAGCCATTATAGCACCTGTAGCACAGCGGGCCGCCAGTCGGCGTAGGCGTTCCGGAAGGAGTGGGAGTGCCCGTCGGAGTAGGCGTTGAAGTAATAATTTTAGAACAAATGAATCCCTCGAAGGCGCTCCCCTGCAACTGGCAGGTAAATTGCTCTGTCGGAGCCGCGCAGAGTGGGGGAACTCCACCAGTATACAGGAAGCAAGAGTTGTAGCACTGCAAGCACTGCACTTGAGGCGTTGGAGTGGGCGTGGGGCACACTAGTTTTACACTGCAGGCGTACTTTCCAGGAGTAGTGCACGCGGGATTGTCGACATAGTTACAGCCCCGTGGTGGTGCCGCAGTTTCGACCGGCACATTACAGCAGTTAGGGTTGGGCGTTGGAGTTGCAGTCGGGCAGCCGAATGGGTTTAAGCACGCAACGCAGTCGGAGCAAACCGGCCAGTACTCGCCAGGGTCGCAAAC
>OBEQ010754698.1_pt1 | contig 28513 bp, 25 predicted proteins | sample 1670901 | NCBI WGS metagenome assembly OBEQ01 (sample SAMEA104232315, study PRJEB22302) | groundwater metagenome | biome: forest; feature: aquifer; material: groundwater | place: USA | collected 2011-08-07 | depth 5.4 m
CGGCTTAGAAGGCCGATGCTCTATCCGAATGAGCTACGGGCGCAAATGTCGGTAATGTTTTCTATGGGGCTGCTAAGTATTAAAGAGTGTATTGCGAAGTAAGTTGGTCGGGGGAGAGGGATTTGAACTCTCGACACCCTGCTCCCAAAGCAGGTGCGCTATCAGGCTGCGCTATACCCCGAAAAGAGCTGACGATAATACTAGGGGAAAGCATGAAGATCAATCCGTTTGCTGAGGGAAAATCTTTGTTTTTTTTAATGTGGGAATACTTGTAATATCGTTTCAGGCTGGTAGAATGGTGTCACTTTGACGCGGGGTGGAGCAGTCTGGCAGCTCGTCGGGCTCATAACCCGAAGGTCGTAGGTTCAAATCCTGCCCCCGCTACCAATTTTAACAAGAAAGCCCTTTATGGGCTTTTTTTATTGGGGTTAGTTTTTTAGTGAGCCAGCAAACCGCACCTTTAACAGAGTTGATTAAAACAATTGTGGAATCATTAAATTATGAACTGTGGGGCGTTAGTTTTCGATCGCGTGTGCGTGAACAAACACTCAGTGTTTTTATTGATAAACCACAAGGCGTTACGTTAGATGATTGTGCGCGTGTGAGTCGCGCGCTGAGTCAAGGTTTGGATGAAGCAGATCCTATTCACGGTGCTTATCTGTTAGAAGTGTCTTCTCCTGGGTTAGATAGACCGCTTTTCACACCAGCGCAGTTTGAAAAATATATTGGCGAAGAAGTGCGTATTGAAGTGCGCACACCGATAAACGGCCAGCGTCGTTTTAAAGGGCGATTATTGAGTGCAACACCCAAAGAGGTGTGTGTTGAAGATAAGCGTCAACAAATTTATTTGTTGATGGAGGATGTGTTAAAGGCAAACTTAGTTCCTAACTTAGGATAAGTTGCTCGCAAAGAAACTCTTGACGTGAGGTTAACACCATGGTGAATAAAGAAATTTTATTAGTTGCAGAAACAGTTTCCAACGAAAAGGGTGTTTCTGAAGATGTCATTTTCAAAGCCATTGAAGCGGCTTTGGAAATTGCAACGATGAGGCGTCATGGTCAAGATTTTGATGTGAGAGTTACAGTAGATCGTAAAACAGGCGATTACCGCACTGTGCGTGTTTGGACGGTCGTTGCTGATGATGTGGAAATTGAAAATCCAGCGGCGCAAATTTCTTTAAGCGAAGCGCAAGTAAAAAACCCACAATTACAAGTGGGAGATACCATTGAAGAAACACTAGAATCTGTTGAATTTGGGCGAATTGCAGCGCAAAGCGCGAAACAAGTGATTGTGCAAAAGGTACGTGAAGCAGAGCGTGCGCAAGTGGTTCAAGCTTATTTGGGTCGCAAAGGTGAGCTTGTGTCGGGTGTTGTGAAAAAAGTAACGCGTGACAACATTGTGTTGGATTTGGGAAACAACATTGAAGCTATTGTGCCTCGTGAAGAAATGATTCCTAAAGAAGTTGTGCGCACAGGAGATCGTTTGCGTGGTTATCTTTACGATGTGCATTATGAGCCGCGTGGTGCGCAACTCTTTGTAAGTCGCACGCGTCCTGAAATGTTGATGGAATTATTTAAAATTGAAGTGCCTGAAATTGGTGAAGAAGTTATTCAAATTAAAAGTGCGGCACGCGATCCTGGTTCTCGCGCTAAAATTGCGGTTAAAACCAATGATGGTCGCATTGATCCTATTGGCGCTTGCGTGGGAATGCGGGGTTCTCGTGTACAAGCGGTATCAGGCGAGTTGGGTGGTGAGCGTATTGATATTGTGTTGTGGGATGACAATCCTGCGCAGATGGTCATTAACTCTATGGCGCCCGCTGAAGTAGCGTCGATAGTGATGGATGAAGACACGCATACCATGGATGTGGCTGTGAAAGAAGATCAACTTGCGCAAGCCATTGGTCGCAATGGCCAGAACGTGCGTTTGGCAACGCAATTAACAGGTTGGACCATTAACGTGATGACAGAAGCGCAAGCGAAAGAAAAAACAGCTTCTGAAACAAAAAATGTATTGCAATCGTTTGTTGAACACTTGGGTGTAGATGAAGATGTGGCACAAGTGTTAGTAGAAGAAGGCTTTACATCTGTAGAAGAAGTCGCTTATGTGCCAGAAGAAGAAATGTTGGGTATTGAAGCGTTTGATGAGGAAATTGTAGATGCATTACGTCAGCGTGCTAAAGATTATTTGCTTACAAAAATGTTAGCCGGTGGTGAAGGTGGTTCAAAAGAACCAGCAGACGATTTGCTTAATATGCAGGGCATGACAGTGGTGCTAGCGAAAAAGCTTGCAAAACAAGGCATTGTCACTATGGAAGATTTAGCGGAGCAATCAGTTGATGACTTATTAGATTTAACAACACTGAGTGAAGAAGAGGCGGGCCGGCTGATTATGACAGCACGTGCACCTTGGTTTGAGAAGTAAGTTTTTTTGGGGAATGCAGTATGTCGAGTGTGACGGTAAAGCAACTTGCTCAAGTGATTGGTGTGCCTGTCGAGCAGCTACTTAAGCAATTGCAATCAGCAGGCATAAAAAAAGAGTCTGATGATGCTGAAATTTCAGATCAAGAAAAAAATCAATTATTGGATTTTTTAGCGAAAACGCCTAAGAAAATTACCTTAAAGAAAAAGAGTGTTATTGAAATCAAGACACCGCAAGCGCAAGGGCGTGGCGCTAAAACGGTTGTTGAAATTCGCCGAAAACGTACCTATGTAAAACCTGCGGAGGAATCTGCAGGTGCTACTGCCACACCAGACATGCCTCATCCTGAAGCGCTTGCTGAGGTGAAATCAACTGATCAGGTGGTGACAGCGGCAGCCGCGGCTGATGCCGTATTGCCTGAGGTTGCGGTGATTGACGTGGTGCCGTCTGTTGAATCTGCTGCTGCACCTGCTTCGCCCGCTGTTGAAAAAGCGGCAGTAAAAAAAGAGAAAGAAAAACCACATGTGCCCCCTAAGCGTGGTGCAGAAGAAGAGAGCGATAAACATCGCCGTGCAGCGGCAGCAGATAAAAAAGGTAAAGGGCGCGGTAGCGATAAAAGCCAAGTGACTAAATATCGCCGTGGTGGTGATATTTATTTAGAGGATGATGAAGATTCAGGGGATCAAAATCGCCCGCGTCGTCGTGGTGGTCGCGGCAGAAAAGCAGCGCAAGCGGCTGCTTTAATGAAGCAAGAGTTTGAAAAACCCACAGCACCTATTGTGCGTGAAGTGACTTTGCCTGAAACCATTTCAGTGGCTGATTTAGCCCAAAAGATGTCGATTAAAGCGGGCGAAGTGATCAAATGCATGATGAAATTGGGTGTGTTGGCGACTATCAATCAAATTATTGATCAAGATACGGCAATCATTGTTGTTGAAGAAATGGGGCATACACCTAAACCCGTCAAAGAAGACCAAGTAGAGTTAACCTTAATGAGTGATCATGCTCAAGAAGGTGAGCGACATACGCGTCCACCGGTGGTCACCATCATGGGCCATGTTGACCACGGTAAAACTTCTTTGCTTGACTATATTCGTCGCACCAAAGTGACACAGGGTGAAGCAGGGGGTATTACGCAACACATCGGTGCTTACCATGTTGAAACACCCAAAGGGATGGTGACCTTTTTAGATACGCCTGGTCATGCTGCCTTTACAGCGATGCGTGCCCGTGGTGCAAAAGCCACAGACATCGTGATTCTTGTTGTTGCCGCAGATGATGGTGTGATGCCGCAAACCATTGAAGCGATTCAACATGCACAGGCGGCAAAAGTGCCTATCGTGGTGGCCATTAATAAAATGGATAAAAACACGGCTGATCCAGAGCGTATTAAAAGTGAGTTGACGCAATATAACGTTATTTCAGAAGAGTGGGGTGGTGAGTCTCAGTTTGTGCCTATTTCTGCAAAAACGGGGTTAGGTGTCGATGATTTGTTAGATGCTATTTTGATTCAAGCAGAAGTATTAGAGCTTGCAGCACAAGTGAATGTGCCAGCACGGGGTGTCATCGTTGAGTCGCGTTTAGAAAAAGGACGCGGCCCTGTTGCAACGATGCTTGTGCAAAACGGTACACTGAAATGCGGTGATGTATTGCTAGCAGGACAAGTGTATGGCCGTATCCGTGCAATGCATAATGAGCAAGGCCAGGCGATTGAACAAGCAGGCCCTTCTATGCCGGTAGAAATCTTAGGGTTATCCGATGTGCCTGTTTCAGGGGATGATGCGTTTGTTGTGCCAGATGAGCGTAAAGCGCGAGAAGTAGCTTTGTTTAGGCAAGGTAAGTTCCGTGAGGTGCGATTAGCAAAACAACAAGCCTTGAAGCAAGAAGATATTTTTGAGCGTATGGGTGACAGTGGTGCAAATACCTTGAATTTAGTGATTAAAGCCGATGTGCAAGGTTCTGCTGAAGCATTAAGTCATGCAATGGCGCAATTAACGACGGAAGAAGTGAGAGTTAAAGTAGTGGCGGCCAGCGTGGGCGGTATTAATGAATCTGATGTGAATCTAGCGATTGCCTCTAAAGCCATTATCATTGGGTTTAATGTGCGTGCAGATGCTTCTGCGCGACGCTTAATTGAGTCAGAAGGCGTACGTATTCATTATTACAGTGTGATCTATGATGCGCTCAATGATGTGAAGAGCGTATTAAGTGGCATGTTAACGCCTGAAATTAAAGAACAAATTTTAGGATTGGCAGAAGTGAGAGAGGTTTTCCATTCGCCTAAGTTTGGTGCTGTTGCAGGGTGCATGTGCATTGAAGGTGTCGTAAAACGCAATAACCCTATTCGTGTATTGCGTGACAACATTGTGATTTATGAAGGGGAGCTTGAGTCATTACGTCGCTTTAAAGAAGACGTGAATGAAGTGCGGAATGGATTTGAGTGTGGTATTGCCGTGAAAAATTACAATGACGTGAAGCCAGGCGATCAAATCGAATGTTATGAAACGGTGACGGTAGCGCGGGTGATCGGAGAGAAGGTGTAGTATGCCAAGAGAATTCACACGTGCACAACGAGTTGCTGAAGTCATTCATCATGCATTAGCGCAATTGATTCGAGAAAAAGTGCCAACGAGCCCATTTGGTATGTTGACTGTGACACAAGTAAAACTGTCACCGAGCTTAGATTATGCCAAAGTGTATATCACTATCTTAAATGACGATGAAGATAAGATTAAAGCGGTCTTAGATTTATTAGAAGAAAGTAACAAACACTTGCGTCATCTGCTTGCGCAAACAGTTAAATTACGTATCACACCACAATTACGTTTTTATTATGATGTTTCTCAAAGTCATGCGCGGAAGCTAACCGCGTTAATTGATGAAGCAGTAGCGTCTGATAAAAAGCTGAATCATGAAGGTTCCGGTCGTGAATAATCTGAAGAAAAAAAACTTCCTCGATCTAAATGGTGTTTTTCTGTTAGATAAACCCATTGGATTGAGTTCCAATCAAGCTTTGCAACAAGTTAAGCGAATTTTTAACGCAAGAAAAGCAGGGCATACAGGGAGTCTTGATCCTTTAGCCAGTGGCATGTTGCCATTGTGCTTTGGTGAGGCGACGAAGTTCTCTCAATTTTTGCTAGAGTCTGATAAATATTACCGCGTGATATTTAAGTTAGGTGAAGCAACCACTACGGGTGATGCTGAAGGTGAGGTGATTGAATGCAAGCCCGTGTCAGTTGAGCGTGCTGCATTGTTAGCAACACTTAAACAATTTTTTGGGGCAATTACGCAAATTCCCTCTATGTATTCGGCTTTAAAATACCAAGGCCAGCCTTTATATAAACTTGCGCGACAGGGTATAGAAGTGCCGCGCCCTGCACGAGAAATTACTATCCACGCGATTGAGTTGTTAAATTTTGATGGCCTCTATGCTGAGATGGATGTGCATTGCACGAAAGGCACGTATATTCGCACCTTGGTAGAAGACATTGGTAAGTCACTGGGGTGTGGTGCGCATGTGACGGGCTTGAGGCGTTTGGCCGCAGGGCCTTATCAAGCGACGCAAATGATATCGTTGTCGCAGTTAGAAGCCTTGGCAAGCACAACGCCTGATAGTTTGAAATCGTTGCTGTTGCCTGTTGAAACACTGGCTGCATCTTGTCCGCCGATTAATTTAACCTCACTCACCACTTTTTGTGTGCGTCGGGGCCAGCCCGTATTGATCCCACATTCGCCAACAGAAGGGTGGGTAAAACTTATTTCATCGGAAGGTCGTTTTTTGGGCATGGGTGTTGTCTTATCAGATGGGCGCATTGCGCCAAAACGATTGATTAGGGATACTAGCAGGGCTGTTGCCTAATTAGGGTAAGGGATATCGCGTGAATTCGGACCCATCGTTATTGATTTATTTTTTTCAAGCAGGTGTGGTAGTAAAAGCAGTGATGTTTTTGCTGCTGCTCGCTTCTTTTGTTTCTTGGACGCTCATTTTTCAACGTGGTCAATATTTAAAACAAGCGAAGCGCTTATTTTCGGCATTTGAAAATCAATTTTGGTCGGGTGTCGATCTTGCGAAGTTGTACCATCAATATAAATCGCAACGTGTGGAGCCTGATGGCATAGGGCGTGTTTTTTTAGCGGGTTATCGAGAGTTTTTGCGTTTAAGGCAACAGCCTACCCTCGATACAGAAATCGCTTTTCAATCGATGATGCGTGCCATGCGCATTGCTAGCACGAAAACAGCAAACCAGTTAGAGCTTAATTTGCCTATACTCGCAACCATTGGTTCTGTAAGCCCTTATGTTGGGTTGTTTGGTACGGTATGGGGCATTATGACGTCGTTTCATGCGCTAGGTAACGTGCAACAAGCCAGCATTGCCATGGTGGCGCCAGGTATTTCTGAAGCGTTAATTGCCACAGCAATGGGTTTATTTGCTGCCATTCCAGCAGTAGTTGCTTATAACCGCTACACGGCTGAGATTGATCGTTTACTCATTCAATATGAAACTTTCCAAGATGAATTTGCAACGTTGATGCAGCGTCAACTACTGACACAAACCGTTGCGGATGAAGTGTAGTGTCTGGCTAAATTCGAGTGCTGTCATGAATTTGAATGAATCTAAATTACGTCGACGTCGTCGGGTGATGGCGGAAATCAATGTTGTGCCTTACATCGATGTGATGCTGGTGTTGTTGGTCATATTCATGATCACAGCGCCTTTGCTGTCAGAAGGCGTGAAAGTTGACTTACCTAAAACGGCTGCTGAAAAACTTGCGCCTCAAGAAATCCCTCCTTTAGTGGTCACCATCGATGCGGCAGGCAAATATTATTTAAGTGGGACGACAGAAGTTGCCCAAGCATTAGGTGCAAGCGATCTGATTGCAAAAATTCAGTATGCGATACAACACAGTGGGCGTGTGCCGCCCGCTGTTTTAATTAAAGGAGACAAAGCCGTAGATTATGGCAAAGTCGTCCAGATTTTTGCATTGCTACAACAAGCAGGGGTAAATAGTGTGGGGTTGGTGACCGATCCGCTATAATTGTTCACACGTTCTTGCCTCACCGTGGCGTCAAAGCGCAATGATGCGTTACCTTGCAAGGCCCTTCCTATGAAAAAAAAAGGCATGCTTTATTCTGCGTTATTACATCTTTTTATTCTGAGTTTTTTAGTGGTTAATATTGCTTTTTTTAAGTCACCGAATTATGTGACGCAATCTGTCATGCATGCCACTTTATTAGAGGTGCCTAAACCGACCGTTAAAGAAATTAATAAAAATAAAGAGATTGCACCACCCAAAGAAGTGATTCAAGAAAAGTCGGTGCCAGCGGTAATATCAAAACCGACATTGCCTGAAAAAACATTAGAAAAACCAACGCCACATCAAAAGCCGATACCAGAAAAAGTAATCAATATAGAAGATAAAAAAAATAAACCAGAAAAAATAAAACCTGTTGAGAAAAAAGAATTGCGCGAAGAAAAAAAACCAGTAAAGAAGAGCCAAAAAACACAAAAAAGTATGGAAGAAAAACTTTGGGCGCAACAACTGGCAGAAGAAGATAAGCAGTTGACAACGTTAAAAGAACAGCAAGCGCAAGGGGTGGTTAATAAATATAACGCATTGATTTTGCAGGCCATTCGTGATCAATGGATTTTGCCAGAAACTTATCCGCCAGAAATGTATTGTCAGTTATTGGTGAATTTGAAATCAGATGGTGCGGTAATCGACGTGCAACTGACAAAGACCAGCGGTAATGAGGGCTTTGATCGATCTGCGCGTGCGGCTGTCTATAAAGCCTCGCCGCTGCCGGTGCCTAAAGAAACAGATTTATTCAATCAAATGAAAGTCATTAACTTAACCGTTAGGCCTTAAGTTAATTCGCGAGTTCGCTTTAATTAGGCGCTTGCGTTTGTGAAAAGGGGCTACTACTCTAGGAGCCTGTTTAAAAGTAAACGTTAAAAACACTGGATATCAACGATGAAGTGGACATTGCATTATAAAAGAATTTTTCGTGTTGCTATTTTGATGATGATCCTGCCATTGAAGGCAGAAGCTGTGCTTAACTTGGAGTTAACGCAGGGCATGGTGAGTGCGCTGCCTATCGCGGTAGTCCCTTTTGCTGGGCAAGATCGTGCAGGAGATGCATCTGATAATATTGCGAAGGTCATTGGTGCTGATTTGCAAAACAGTGGCCGATTTAAATTATTGCCTGTTTCTTTGATGAAGCAGTTTCCTGCTGATAAACAGCAGGTAGACTTTGCGCAGTGGAAAGAATTGGGTGTGGATAATATTGTTGTGGGCAAGGTGACGCCTGTGGCAGGGGGCAAAATTCAAATTGAATTTAGCTTGCTAGATATATTTAAAGGGCAAGATAACAAGCAAAATCCGGTGGTAGAAACAAAAACATGGACGGTGGATGCTAAAAATTTACGGCGAGGAGCGCATCACATCAGTGACTTAGTATATGAAGCGCTGATTGGGCAAAAAGGGATTTTTTCTACGCGAGTTGCCTATATCATGGTGCAGCCACGGGGTGAAAATCGTAATTATCGTTTAGAGGTAGCGGATGTAGATGGATATAATCCGCGCGCTATTTTAATTTCCCCAGAACCGATCATGTCACCTGCTTGGTCAAGAGATGGTCGTCAAATTGCGTTTGTTTCTTTTGAAAATAAGCGATCAGAAATTTATATTACGGATGTGATAACGGGGCAACGTAGAAAGATCAGCCACTTTTCAGGGATTAACGGTGCGCCGGCTTGGTCTCCTGATGATAAAAAATTGGCAATGGTGTTGTCCAAAGGAGGAACGCCAAAAATTTATACGCTTGATTTGGCAACAAAACAATTAACGCAAATTACCACGGGTTCGAGTATTGACACCGAGCCTAACTGGGCACCTGATGGAAAATCATTATTATTTACCTCTGACCGCTCAGGGGGACCGCAGTTATATCAAGTCTTTTTAAATGATGGTCGTGTGCAGCGCTTAACATTCTCTGGGTCTTACAATGCGCGGGGTTCTTTTACGCCTGATGGCAAAAAAGTGGTGATGTTGCATCGTGCAGATCAGGGTTACACCGTGGCGGCGCAAGATCTATCATCGGGTGCGATGCAACTATTAACGCGTTCTGGTCGTGATGAATCACCCAGTGTTGCGCCGAATGGCAGCTTGGTATTGTATGGCAATGAATATGGTGTGCTAGGCATTGTTTCAACAGATGGTCGTGTGCAGCTACGTTTGCCTGCCCGTGAGGGTGAAGTACAGTCGCCTGCCTGGTCGGGATTTATATCTTAGTAAAAATAGAAAAGGAGAAGTTACAATGAGAAAGCAAGCCGTTTTTTTAATGTTGGCCTGTGTGATGGGTGGCTTGACCGCCTGCACAACCGTCAATGATCCTGGCACAAAAGGTGCGGTAGTCACTGAGGGTCAGCAAAATGTGCAAACATCGGGTTTAGGTGCGGATGATGATTTTGGTGCGAACAGTGGTAGGAAGGTTTGTACCATGAAAGTAGAAAATCAAACGTATTATTTTGACTATGATAGTAATACCGTTCACCCAGAAGATCGTGCTTCAGTGGATGTGCAAGGACATTATCTTGCGGCGCACGCTAACGCGCGTGTGCGAGTGGAAGGGCATACCGACCCTCGGGGTAGCCGTGAATACAATGTGGGTTTAGGAGAGCGTCGTGCAAAAAGCGTTACTGATATTTTAAGAATGGACGGTGCTGCTGCGGATCAAATCCGTGTTGTGAGCTATGGTGCTGAAAAATTAGCTTCACCAGGGCACACCGAAGAGGATTATCAATTGGATCGTCGAGTTCATTTAGTTTATGAGGCGAAATAATGGCATTGAATAGTCGATGGATCGCAGTAGTTATGGGGTTGATGGCGAGTGTGTATTTCCCCTTGGCGCAAGCAAGCAGTGTCCCTGTGATTGATGAGAGTATACGTATCAGCGGCGGGGAGAATACAAGCCCCGCTCCCGCTGTTGAGACGCAAGACTTATCTGAGAGCAGTGAGGAAGAAGAAAGTGATGTGCCAGTGGTGACTTCAAAGCGTGTTGTCACAGCCACCACGGCGACGGCGGCTACCAGTAATCTTTCGCTTGAGCAGCGGCTGACGCGTTTAGAAAAGCAAGTCAGTGCACGTGGTGAAGAAACGACGCAGTTAGAAGGGTTGCATCAAGAGATAGCGGAATTGCGTGGCCAAATAGAATTGAATACACACCAAATCCAACTGCTTTCTCAAAAGCAAGCGGTGGCACAGGCTTCTGAAGGCAGTGACACTGCTGCCAAAGGCAACGTTGCAGCGGTGCGGGAAGACGATGCAAGTGAGTTGGTGGCCTATCAAAAAGCCTATGACGCCATCAAAGCGAAAGATTTTGAGCGTGCGAAAACCGCTTTCCAAGCGTATTTACACCAATATAGCAAAGGGACTTATGCAGGCAATTCGCATTATTGGTTAGGTGAAATTTACTTGCATCAAGGTGCTTTAACGAAAGCCTCTGCAGAGTTTAATCAAGTGCTTGCCAATGCTAAAAATACTAAATATCCCGATGCCATGTTGAAAATGGGATTTGTTTATTATCAGCAAGGTGCTTGGGATCAAGCAAGGCGCCAGCTAAATCAAGTAAAGCAACAGTTTCCTGACACGACCGTTGCGACGCTAGCGGAAAGTAAATTACAGGAAATGACGCAACAAGGGCACTGATAAATATATGATCAATATTTTTTAAAGGCGCCCTTAATCCTGTGTTAACCTGTGTTGGGGTATAAGTAGGGCTCAAAGCAGCCTTGTCGATTATGTGAAATGAATCAAAAATTACGGGTAACAGAGATTTTTTATTCTCTTCAAGGAGAAACTTCTCGTGTAGGCTTACCCACCGTGTTTATTCGTTTAACAGGGTGCCCATTGCGCTGTAGCTACTGTGATACAAGCTATGCTTTTAGTGGTGGCGCTTGGTGGGATATAGAATCAATCATCACGGAGATTAAGCAGCATGAAACGCCTTATGTCACGGTGACAGGCGGTGAGCCTTTGGCGCAAAAGGCTTGTATGGATTTGCTAAAACAATTGTGTGATGAAGGGTTTAATGTTTCTTTAGAAACCAGCGGCGCAATTTTAGTGTCTGATGTTGATCGCCGTGTGAAAAAAATCATTGATGTAAAAACGCCCGGCTCTAATGAAGTAACGCGCAATATATTTGAAAACTTTCAATATCTTTTACCTTACGATGAGTTGAAGTTTGTGATTTGTTCGCGCGAAGATTATGACTGGTCGGTCGATATCATTAAAACACATCATTTGCATGATAAAAGTCATATTTTATTTTCACCCGGGTTTCATCAGTTGCCAGCGGAACAACTTGCTGATTGGATTTTGCAGGATAAACTGGCGGTGCGGCTGCAACTGCAGTTGCATAAGCTATTGTGGGGAGAGGCGCAAGGGCGGTAGGTAATTGCACACTCGCTGAATGCGACCTGGAGGGCAATTTTGAGCGAAAAACATTTCGAAAAATGCCCATAAATTCAATTTCACACCGTGAACAGTGACGAGACAGGTCTGATGATGAAAGACAGCGTTGGTGCGCTATGCGATCATTTATTGGTGGGTGTCTATAAGGTGGATGCAAAGACTGCGCAGATTACCTTTGCAAACCCTGTTGCCGCAAGGCTTTTTGGTTACGCGACTCCCGCTGCACTTTTGAATAAAAAACTTAAAGAGTTGGCCATTCAGTTTTACCCCCCTCGCGATACACTTGAAAAAAAATTAAAAAAAAATAATTTTATTTTACATCATGAGTCTGTGCTAACGCGTTCAGATGGCAGCCAACGTCATGTTTTAGAAAACATGAATGCCGTGTGTGATGCGCGCGGCAAAGTGCAATATTACTTAGCGACGCTAGAAGATATTACCGCGTATAAACAAGTTGAAGAAAAATTGCATGATAGCGAATTGCACTTGGCGGAAGCGCAACACCTTGCCCATATTGGTAGTTGGGAGTTAGGTCTTGAAAATTTAGAAGATATTAATGCGAATTATCTGCTTTGGTCTGCTGAAGTATTTCGTATTTTTGGCTATGAACCTGGTGGCATCGCCGTGACAAACGAATCTTTTTTTCGTGCCGTGCATCCTGATGACAGGTTGCCTATTCAAGCAGCGATTCAAAAATCGATACAAGAAAAAATACCTTATATGATTGTGCACCGCATTATTTTGCCAGGCGGAAAAATTCATTTTGTGCGTGAAAAAGCCGATATTGTGTATGACGAAAAAACCAATAAACCGATCAAAATGTTGGGGACAATTCAAGATATTACTGAACAAGAACAAATAGAAGAAGCAAGAAGGGCCAGTGAGAAAAAATATCGTGAGTTAATTGAGCTTTCGCCCTATGGCATCTTCATCCAATCTGAAGGGAAAATTGTTTTTGCTAATGAGTCATTTTTAAAAATGTTAGGTGCGGTATCTCATGAGGACGTGATTGGTAAGCCTTTTCTAGATTTTATTCATCCTAGTTATATTAGTTCTGCTAAAAAACGCACGCATTATTCTCAAAATCCAGAAAGAAAAGTCGCTATTAGAATAGAAGAAAAATATATTGGTGTGGATGGTCGTGTGGTAGAGGTGGAAGTATTGGGTTCTCCTTTTTCGTATGAAGGTAAGCCTGCGGTGCAGGTGATTGTGAATGATGTCACCATGCGTAAAGCAACAGAAAAGCAATTGGCGTATCTTGCTTATCATGATGTGCTGACGGGTTTATCTAACCGTACTAAGTTAGAGGATGTGATTGAGTTTGTATTGAAAAGTGCTCAGCGTCGTGATGAATATGTCGCGTTTTTATTTATGGATTTAGACCGATTTAAAACAATCAATGATGTGTTGGGGCATGATATTGGCGATAAATTATTAAAAGAAGTGGCTGAACGATTACTCAAGAATTTTCGTAAAAATGACATGGTGGTGCGCCTGGGTGGAGATGAATTTGTTATTGTGTTAACAGGAGTTGCTTCTGCAGAAGCGGTAGGTAAGGTGGCGAATAAAATTTTAAAATTATTTAAAGAGAGTTTTTTAATTGAATCAAAACAACTTTTTATTACACCCAGTATTGGTATTAGCATGTATCCGAATGATGGTAAAACCATTGCTGATTTACTGAAAAATGCAGATATTGCTATGTATTCTGCAAAAGATGCGGGCAGGAATAATTTTCAATTTTGTACAAAAGATCTTACGTTGAAAATTCAAAATCGCGTTTTGATGGATGAGCAATTGCGGCACGCTTTAGAAAAAAATACATTAACTGTTTTTTATCAACCTAAAATAGAGGCGAAGACGGGTAAAATTGTAGGTGTAGAAGCGCTGTTAAGGTGGTTGCATGAGGAGGGCGATTTTATTCCGCCTGATAAGTTTATTCCGATTGCGGAAGAAACGGGTTTGATTGTGCCTATTACAGAGTTTGTATTACATCAAGTGTGTCAGCAACATAGCTATTGGCAGTCTTTAGGTTTAAATGTGCCAGTCAGTGTTAACTTTTCAGTGCGCTTATTCGGTGAGCCTGATTTGCCAAATTCCGTTATTAGTATTTTAGAAGGGTATCATATTGACTCTGAAAATTTTGAAATTGAAATTACAGAAAGTTTTTTTATGCAAGACGTGGAGCGCAATATTCAAATTTTAAAAGAATTTAAAAAGAAGGGCGTGAAGATCGCCATTGATGATTTTGGAACAGGATATTCTTCATTAAATTATTTAAAGCGTTTTAACGTAGATAAAATAAAAATAGATAAAATTTTTATTCAAGATTTGCCTACCGATAAACATAATGTCGCTATTGTGAATGCGGTCATCGCAATGGCGCATAGCTTAGGTGCCGTGGTGATTGCTGAAGGCGTAGAAACACAGGCGCAATTTGATTTTCTTGCTAAGAAATCCTGTGATCAAATACAAGGGTATTATTTTTGTAAGCCGATGTCTGGAGAGGCGATGACGAAGTTGCTGCGTGAGCGTTATGAGTCGTAAATGTTTGTGTATAGGTTATCTATTTTGTTGAGGGTAAAATCATAACCAACCACAAGGTAATTGAAAAATTTCTTTTGTGAGCCATTTGCCTTCAGAAGATTGATTGATCAATAACCCAAACGGCAGATCGTGTTCTTTTATAAATTCTTTTAAGCTCCTCAGATCTTTAAGAGGCGTGTTGGCGCCGTATTTAATTTCGATAGGCAAAACACCAAACGGGCCTTTTAAAATTAAATCAATTTCAGCACCATTGCGTGTTCGATAATAAAAGGTTTGCCAATTGGTTATCGGACTTGCTTGTAAACCTTTGATAATTTCTTCAATTACAAAGCCCTCAAATGATCGTCCTACCACGGGGTGGCTATATAATGCATCAATGTTTTGAATCTTAAGGAGGTAATGCAATAAGCCGGTGTCTTGCAGATGACCTTTTGGCATTTTCACAATGGATTTCGTCACATTATTTTCGTAGCTATGGAGTTGTCGCCATAAGTAACTTCCTTCCGCAATAGTAAGATATTCACGTACTGTCGGTTCGCTTACTTCAATAGCGCGAGCGATATTGGAACGATTAATAATCGTTCCGGACAAATGTCCTAGCATCGTAATAAAGCGTTGGTAAGCCAATTTATTTAATTTTGGAAATAATGATGCAATATCGCGGTTAATGTAGGTATTAAAATAATTTTCCATCCATTCAAGATAAAATGCGTGAGAGGTGGACAAGCTTGCTTTTGGATAACCCCCTTTAAACCAGACATCACATACTTGATCTAACGTCAACGGTGGTTTTGCAAATTGTAATTCTTTCTTGTTTAGAGGGGATTCGAAAATGCGATAAAAAGAACTAAGTGCTTTGCCAGCATATTCGTTTACTTTTAATGTACCCAGTTCTTGGAGAGCAACGCGACCCGCTAATGATTCCGAGACATGCTTTAACATATCAGGACTGCTTGACCCCGTTAAAATAAATCGCTTATTTAAATTGGGAAATTTATCAATTTCACCGCGCAGCACATTAAAAATAGTGGGGTAAAACTGTGCTTCATCTAAAACGATATGTTTAGGGTATTGTTCGAAGAAAAATTCAGGATCATGACTTATTTGTTCAAAATGGCTGGGTTTTTCTAAATCGAAATAATGCCATGTTGATGCAATTTGTTTTGCTAAAGTTGTCTTACCTACTTGTCTGGCGCCTAAAACGACGATTGCAGGGAAATGGTTCAGTAAGTCTTTTAACTTAGCTTCTAGGTTCCTTTTTACACCAGTCATATTCGAGGGATTCCTTTGATATTTACTGGTATTTTATGCCAAGATAAGAGAGATTGCTAGGGCCTTAATAAAAAATCGATAAAATTTATTACTGAATTAGGTAAAAAATACAAGTTATGAAAAACAGAAATATCAATGGCCCGCAAGGGAAAAAGCGTCATTGCGCTTAAATTGACGTCATGTGTAAACAGCTACTATAAATCATTCACGGCGGCCAGTGCGTCACTCAGTGTTTGTACGGGCACAATGTCTAAAGCCGATAATTTTTGTTTTGGTAAATTGCTTTTAGGGATAATTGCTTTTTTGAAGCCGTGTTTTTGTGCTTCTTGTAAACGATCTTGCCCGCTTTGCACGGGGCGAATTTCACCTGCCAAACCGAGCTCGCCAAACACCATGAGTTCAGCAGGTAACGGTTTATTGCGTAAGCTAGAAAGAATAGCCAGTAAAATAGCTAAATCTGCCGCAGTTTCAGAGACTTTAACGCCACCGACTGCATTCACAAAAACATCTTGATCGTAAGTTGCAATACCGCCGTGTCGATGTAATACCGCAAGCAACATGGCTAAGCGATTTTGTTCTAAGCCTACGGTAACGCGGCGCGGATTTGCTAAGTGGCTTTGATCTACCAGCGCTTGAATTTCTACTAATAGCGGTCGGCTACCTTCCCACGTTGACATCACAATGCTGCCTGCGCTGTGTTCGCGTTGGTGCGAAAGAAAGATAGCAGAAGGATTGGTGATGGTGCGCAAGCCTTTGTCTGTCATGGCGAATAAGCCTAATTCATTGACTGCACCAAAACGATTTTTAGTGGCACGAATCACACGAAAGCGGTGATCACGTTCGCCTTCAAAATACAACACCGTATCCACCATGTGTTCTAATACGCGTGGCCCTGCTAGCGTGCCTTCTTTGGTGACATGGCCAATGAGAAACAGTGCGGTGCCAGTTTGTTTTGCAAAGCGTACGAGTTGTGCGGCGCCTTCGCGGAGTTGGCTGACGGCGCCGGGTGCTGATTGCACGGCCTCTGTGTACATGGTTTGAATGGAATCTACGGCCATGATGGCAGGGCGTTGTTGATTCGCAAGATGAATGATTTTTTCAATTTGTGTTTCAGGAAAAAGTTTTAATTTGTCTTCTGACAAATTCAGCCGTCGTGCACGCATGGCAACTTGTTGTAAAGATTCTTCGCCCGTAACATACAGTGTTTCGTGAGATTGACTCAGTGCGCAAAGCGTTTGAAGTAATAATGTTGATTTGCCAATGCCGGGGTCGCCACCAATTAAGACGACGGATCCAGGGACTAAACCACCTCCTAGCACACGATCAAGTTCAGGTAAGCCCGTGGGTAAGCGGTGTTCGTTTTGGATGGTGACATCAGCAAGCAAAATGCTTTGTGTTGCACGCTGGCCGCTATAGTTGGCATAACGTGTGGGTGCTGTTTCGGTGATTTCTTCGTGAAACGTATTCCACGCTTGGCAATCAGGGCATTGACCAATCCATTTTACAGACTGTGCACCGCAATTTGTGCAGGTATAAATGGTTTTGGTTTTTGTGGTCATCCTGACAACCTTTTATGTCAACGCTACGACCGCCCTAAGACGGCCGTAGGCTGTTTTTCAATTATTGAGTGGCCTTCCAGCTGCCATCGGCTTGACGGCAAGCTGTGCCATACACTTGTTGCCGTTTGCCACCAATGATAGCGGTGGTAGTGAATTCACGGCAAGGCTGTGTGGCGCCTTGGGTTTCACGATAGTAAGTTTTGGTTGGGGTGACTTGATAGCAGGTGCCAGAATCTGGATTTGTCCAAGCAGAAGTTTTGTTAGTGGGCGTGCTTTCTAAGGTTTGGTTTACTTTCATTCTATCAACCTCATCCATGGTCTTGCCGATAGAACCCCCTAAAAAAGCCCCTACTAAAGAACCCCCAATGATAGCGGCAGTGCGGCCAGAGCCATGCACTTGGCTGCCTAATACGCCGCCTAACACGCCACCGGTGACGGTGCCAACGTCTTCTTTGTTGATAGTGGTATTTTCGCATCCTGTTAACGCCAGGGCTGCGCATAAGGTGAGAGGAAGATAAGTGATTTTCATGTGACGTTCTCCAAAGTTAAACGTGCGCCATTGTACTTGACTTACAAGTATTGCAAAACTATCTTCCATGAAAAATTTTATTAAAGGATAAAAATGAAAAAGAAGGGATTTTTTTTTGTAGGGGTGTTGCTGTTTCCGCTTTTGCTCGCGGCGGAAACTTCGCACATCGATGTGTGTTTTACGCCAGGGGAGGATTGCACGCAACGGGTTGTTGAGGCGGTAAATGCCGCGGAGGTGGCTGTCTATGTGCAGGCCTATAGTTTCACCGCCATGGAGATAGAAAGGGCCTTGCTGGCGGCGCGAGCAAGGGGCGTGGATGTGCGAGTGATTTTAGATAGAAGTGTGTTGTCTACGCCGCATAACGTGGCTGAATTATTAAGTACGCACGAGATACCTGTTTGGATTGATGAACAGCTGGGTATTGCGCATAACAAAGTGATGATTTTAGATGAAGCGCGTGTTGTCACGGGGTCTTTTAATTTTACGCGTGCAGCACAAACGCGGAATGCAGAAAATTTATTGATTATTGATGATCCGATGTTAGCTAAAAAATATTTATCAAATTGGGAAAGCCGCGAGCGGGTGTCTCGAGCGTATTACCCCGTGGGGATGCAACAAATTGTTGTGCCCGATGTGCATGAAAGAATGGATTTTTTGACGTGGGTGAAGGCCTTGTGGCGGTGGGTGCGAGGGGTTTTTAAAGGGTAATGGATTTCTTTTGTTGGTTATTTTATGAGCAATACGGTATAATTTTATTTTAATTAAAAACAATAAGGAAATTTCATGTTTAGAAGTGATCAGGGTGCTTCTGCAAGTCAAACGGTTGGAGCACTTTTTGCACCTCCTCCGCCGACACTAGAAACAGCTGCAAAAAAGCGGGAAGTAATAGAGCGTCGTTTAGCGGATGCAGCCATTTTTGCGCTTGAAACAGGGAATACAGCGCTTTTGCAATTTGTGATGTTAGAACCGGCTGATCGTAAACGTTTGCTGGGTAGCTTATCGGGTCAGCCAACACCGTGTGGATCTTTATCACCTTTTTTAAGTGTAACAGCTGCGCCGGAACCTCGGACAAGTTCAGATTTATTGAATCTTTTGGGTCGATTGAATGAGCCTGCTGCCCTTGCTTTATTTCGAGATCGGTTAGGGGCAAATGAACGCGAGCGTGATCAATATCTCAGAAGAGGCAACCCTTTGGAAAGCGGGGTTCAGAGACTGTCACTGGAAGAATTACAGCAAGAGCGAGGCCGCCTTTTGCTTGAAACGTTGCAATGCGAACGTGTGCGGATAGTGCGTATGGCTCAGTTGGAGTTAGTGCATGCTTTAATGGGTTCCCCAGAAAGAAAATTGCAACAAGACATCCAGTCTGAATTGGCGCAATCTGCGCTAGGGCCCCGAGAAAAAATAAAACAAACCCAGCTAACGGCTTTGCTCAGGTTATCCCAGCCTGCTACAAGGGAGGTATCGCCTACAGAAATTGATTTAGAGCTTGGACGTTTGTTGCGTGAACGTTTGCAAGAAGAAGAGCGAGGTGAGTTTGCGAATCTTTGTTTGGCGAGCTTGGAGGAAGAGCAAAAGGTGAGAGCCGCAAGGGTCATTTTGCCCGTATGTAGCCATCTACCTTTGCAACTGAATCAAGCGCCTCATCGTCGGTTATTGTTGCGAGCGATAGAAGGGATATTTATCGAGGAACTGAATTTGTTGGGGCTTAAAATAGCCGAGTGTTATCCCAATGAACCTGAAGTGGCCGCTGCAGAAGAGACAACCAATAAAGCAAATCATGTCGGTGCTGGTATTTGTCATATTTTAAAGGCGGCTCAAGGCAGAATCTCATGCAACAACTTAATCGCTGTTTTAAGAGACCAGATCAGTGAGTTAGATAAGTTACAGTTGCGTTTGCAGGAGCATCAAACCCATTTAAACACATTGCTTCAGCGCATCGAAAATTCATCTGCACCTGTGGTTGAGGCAGCGTCAAGCGCTGTCATCAATTTGGAAGATATCCAGCTGGCAGAAGTCAAACAATGTGTTGAGAAAGCCTCTTTGCTTATGTGCGATGAAAAAGGGATTCCCTTGCTTGCCCATTTAGCGACACTAAAAAGGTATGAGGAAATATCAGTACTGTTATATCGCGCACCAGAAGCTTTATTGGCTATGGTGAAGCTTTCTGAAAGCGAATTTGCGCCGGTGCTTTCTTATTTTCCGAATACCCCCGAAGCGCAAGCGCTGTTATCAAGATGGTATATATCCAACATTGCGATACCGTTAGAGGTTATCAAAACATGGCGAGCGCAATACTTAGATCCACAAGGCCCTTTGCCAGCCCATGCGGTGGAACGGGATGTGAATTGGCGAGAATACTTTTCTTCTGACGTGCGCTGCACCCTGCAAAAAGCAGGCAATCCAAATCGGCTTGAAAGGGAACAGCGATTGGTAGTAGGCCAGACTGCCATAGAGCGTTTATGGGATTATCCAGGGCACGAGGCGACAGGGGGCCGTCACCAACTGCCAGATCTGGTTTTTTGGGTAGAGAAACTTTCAGAATGTTTTAAGGACAAAATAGCCCGTTTAAAAGAAGGTGAAGTGGTCACTACGCTACTCAGCACGGATTTGGTCGCGGTATTAAATCGTTTTGATCGACATATTGGGGCGGGCCCTAGTCGTTCAAGTGAGCCGGCAATTTTGCGTGTGCATCAAGAACGCAAGCTGGATCAGGCGTTTTTTTACTTAGCTTGCCTACAACTCTCACTTGATTTTACGCAAAAAAAGGAGGAGCAGAGGCGCCACAATGAGCAAAGGGTTGTTTCAGTGATTAACCATTTTTCCCATACTGCTTTGCGCCGTCCTGCACGAATGCCAGGTTTTCCCCTGACAACGTTTTATGGCGTGCTAAGCTTAAGTGAGAGCGATGGCAGTGCTGCGCCTGATGGAAACTCAGGATTGGCTTTGATAGTGCGTACTTTTAACCGGGGAGATTATAACCCCGGGAGACAAGTGGCACGTATACTCCCCCTGTTTCGGGCCAGAGAGGCGGCTTTGGTTAGTCATGGGCAGGTAACCGTTAACCAGCTGACATCGGCATTGGAAGAGGCTGTTGGAGAGCGAGATGCCGCCCAATTAGAAGCGGAGAATGCAGGTGCAAGGGCGAGCACTGCGGAAACTAAGGTAAGTACTGCAGAAGCTAAAGTATCTGAGGAAAGTAAAGAGGCGGCGAAGCTGAGAGATAAGCTGATAGAAACGGATGCCACGGCGTCAGCGGCGGAGAGAGCGTCATCGGAGACGAGGGCGATGCTGGCGGAGATAAATAGAAAAATGGATGTTTTTGAAAAAGAATACATGAGCAGACCATTGGAGCAGTTAGTGGCTGAGCGGGTAGCGAAAATAAAAGAACAACAGGCGAGAGAAGAGCAAGAGAGAGAAGCGCAAGAGAGAAGTCAGCCGCGGCCTCCTTCCCCATAATGATTCACACCCCACTGATGTGGGGTGTGAGTTTGATATCAGTATCGATAAAGCGCCGGTTTATAAGGGCCTTCTGCTTTGATGCCTAGATAAGCAGCTTGATCGGGGCGAAGCGTTGTTAACTTGGCGCCGAGCTGATCGAGGTGTAGGCGAGCCACTTGTTCGTCTAAGTGCTTAGGTAAAACATAAACGCCAACGGGGTATTTTTCTGGATGCTGCCATAGTTCTAGTTGCGCTAACACTTGGTTTGTAAAAGAAGCTGACATCACAAAGCTAGGGTGGCCGGTGGCACATCCTAGGTTAACCAATCGACCTTCAGCCAACACGATGAGGCGCTTACCATCAGGAAAAATGACATGATCCACTTGAGGTTTGATGTTTTCCCAGGGGTATTGTTTTAAGGAAGCAATATCAATTTCAGAGTCGAAGTGCCCAATGTTGCAAACAATGGCTTGGTGTTTCATCTTTTGTAAGTGCGCGTGTGTAATAACCTCTACGTTACCGGTTGCTGTAACAAAGATATCCCCCTGGCTAGCGGCTTCTTCCATCGTGACAACGCGGTAACCTTCCATCGCTGCTTGCAGTGCGCAAATAGGGTCAATTTCAGTGATCCAAACGTTTGCCCCTTGTCCGCGTAGGGATTGCGCGCAGCCTTTGCCTACATCCCCATAGCCTAAAACAACGCAAATTTTACCTGCAATCATGATGTCTGTGGCACGCTTGATGCCATCTAACAAAGATTCGCGACAGCCATATAAATTATCAAACTTGGACTTGGTCACCGAGTCATTCACGTTAAAGGCGGGAATTTTTAATAAATCTTTTTGATGCATTTCATATAAGCGATGTACGCCTGTGGTGGTTTCTTCAGAAACGCCACGCACGTTTTTCAGTAAGGCAGCGTATTTTTCATGCATGAGTTTAGTGAGATCGCCCCCATCATCTAATAAAAGATTGGGTTGCCACCCTGTTGGGTCTTGGATGGTTTGTTCTACGCACCACCAATATTCTGATTCGCTTTCCCCTTTCCATGCAAAAACCGGGATACCGCGTTGCGCAATGGCTGCCGCCGCATGATCTTGTGTTGAAAAAATATTGCAAGACGACCAACGAACCTCTGCACCTAACGCAATTAAGGTTTCAATTAAAACAGCCGTTTGAATGGTCATATGCAGGCAACCAGCAATACGTGCGCCTTTTAAAGGTTTTTGATCACTGTATTGTTTGCGCAAAGACATTAAGCCAGGCATTTGTGTTTCTGCAATGGCAATTTCTTTGCGTCCCCAATCAGCTAATTGAATGTCCGCAACTTTAAAATCCGTCTTCATAAATTATTCCTTATCGTAATGCGGCAGGTTCACGTAATGCGGCAGCTTCACGTAGCGCGGCCGCTTTGTCTGTTTTTTCCCAGCTGAACGTTGCTTCTTCGCGACCAAAGTGGCCGTAAGAGGCGGTGAGCTGATAAATAGGGCGTAATAAATTTAACATGGTAATAATGCCACGAGGCCGCAAGTCAAAATGATGGCGAATCAATTGGATGATTTTGTCATCGCTGATTTTACCTGTGCCAAACGTTTCAACAGCAATAGAAACCGGTTGTGCAACCCCAATGGCATAGGAAACTTGAATTTCACATTTGTTTGCAATGCCCGCAGCAACGATATTTTTAGCAACATAGCGCGCAGCGTAAGCCGCGGAACGATCGACCTTGCTAGGGTCTTTACCTGAGAAACACCCACCGCCATGGCGTGCCATGCCGCCGTAACTGTCAACGATGATTTTGCGGCCTGTTAAACCGCAGTCACCCAATGGGCCACCAATGACAAAGCGGCCAGTGGGATTCACTAAGAACTTCGTGTTTTTTTCTATCCAAGCTTGAGGGATAACGGGCTTAATGACTTCTTCAATGACGGCTTCAACCAAGGTGGGTTGATCCACTTCAGGGTTGTGTTGTGTAGAGAGCACAACCGTATCAACGCCAACAGGCTTGCCATTTTCATAGCGCAGGGTCACTTGGCTTTTTGCGTCAGGACGCAACCAAGGGAGCAAACCGCTTTTTCTGACTTCTGTTTGGCGCTGCATGAGACGGTGCGCATAAGTAATAGGAGCGGGCATGAGCACATCAGTTTCATCACTGGCATAACCAAACATCAGGCCTTGATCGCCTGCGCCTTGTTCGTGATTAACCGTTTGATCAACGCCTATGGCAATGTCTTGTGACTGCTTGCCAATCGCGGTAAGAATGGCACAGGATTCCCAGTCAAAGCCCATGGCAGAGCTGTTATAACCGATGTCTTTAATGACGTGACGTGAAATTTTTTCAATATCAACCCAGGCGCTTGTGGTGATTTCACCTGCCACCAACACCATGCCTGTTTTGACGAGTGTTTCACACGCAACACGTGCAATAGGGTCTTGCGCTAAGATGGCATCTAAAATGGCATCAGAAATTTGATCTGCAATTTTATCTGGATGCCCTTCAGAAACGGATTCTGAAGTAAATAAAACATCATGTTCCATGTGTCCCATAACAGCTCCTTTTTTAGAAAACGTAGTGAATTCTACCCGGTTATTAAATGCAGCGTAAAGAGCGGCGTTATTTACGATAGGCGCACCCGAAAGCTTAAGGCTTCATCGAGGTGGTGATCTTGAATAGATTCACAGTGTGCTAGATCAGCAATAGTGCGACAAACACGTAACAAACGATAATACGCGCGAGGAGAGAGTTGGTATTTTTCAACGGCTTGCGTTAAGTGTTTTTTGAGTGGGTCAGATAGGGTGAAATATTCTGTAATTTCTTTTGAAGTCAGTTGATGATTGAGTTTAGATTGCCTTGCATATTGCCATTGCCTGCAAGTTTCTACTTCCGCTTGAATAATGTGACTGGCTGTGGCAGGTGATGAGGGTAGTTGTAATAACTCACTGGGGTTTAAGCGAGGTAAGGTGAGGTGGAGATCAATGCGATCAAGTAAGGGGCCTGAGATGCGTGCTTGGTATCGTTTTATTTTTTCGGGAGTGCAGCGACAAGCAATGTCGCTGTCTTGATAATATCCGCAAGGGCAAGGATTCATGGCAGCAATTAATTGAAATTGTGCGGGAAAATGTAAGGTATTACCTGCGCGCGCAATAACAATAGCCCCGTTTTCCAAGGGTTCACGCAGTGTTTCTAAAGTTTTAGCATGAAACTCAGGGAGCTCATCTAAAAATAATATGCCGTGGTGTGCAAGTGAAACTTCTCCTGGCTTGGGTGGGTTATTGCCGCCTACCAGTGCTGCATAAGAAGCCGTGTGGTGCGGTGAGCGAAATGGGCGCTGTCGCCAAGCAGGCGCAGGTGACTTAATTAATGAATAAATTGCGGCAACTTCTAATGCTTCATTTTCTTGTAATGGAGGAAGTAATCCAGGCAAGCGTTGTGCCAACATGGTTTTCCCTGTGCCAGGCGGCCCTGTTAATAGCAGGCTATGGTTGCCTGCGGCGGCAATCTTTAATGCACGCTTTGCTTGAAAATGCCCTTTGACCTCGGCTAAGTCAGGCAAATTTGAGGGGGTTGATAAAGGCGCTGCATGATAGGGCGTGAGTGCTTTCTGTTGTGTGAGGTGTGCGCAGACTTCTAATAAATGTTGTGCGGGTAAAATCGCAAGTTGGGAGGGAAGGGGGGTGTTGTCTAATCCTTCTTTGGCGAGGATCAACGTTTTTTTAGATTGCTTTGTTGCAAGCGCAAACGGCAAGACGCCATGAATGCATCGGAGTTCACCTGATAATGCTAGCTCTGCTGCAAATTCATAAGTGTCGAGGTGATTCACTTTGATTTGTTTAGAGGCGATTAATATTCCTAACGCAATGGCTAAATCAAAACGTCCGCCTTCTTTGGGGGTGTCAGCGGGCGCGAGGTTAATGGTGATCCGGCTGGTTGAAGGAAAAGCAAAATGAGAATTAATGATGGCGCTATGCACGCGATCTTTGCTTTCTTTTACGGCTGTTTCAGGTAACCCTACAATTGAAAACTTGGGGTTGATGCTAAAACTAAGATGCGCCTCTACTAAGACTTGTGGTGCATGAAAACCCTGAAATGATCGACTGTGGAGAAGGGCAAGAGACATAACATTTTTCTTTTTATTTTTATTGAAAGCAACTCTATGTTTAAAAACATAGTGTGTCAATTATTTTTTTCGAAGATGTGCGAGGGTGTTAGCCAACAAAGAAGTTTGTGAAGCGAGCTGTAAGTAGCATTTTTCTAGCATGACACGCGTGGTGGTTGTAATGGTTTTAGGGTTGCCACTATTTTCTTTGTAAATAGCGATGCCGAAGATAAACATGAGTGTGCCTAGCGTAATGCACGCGGCGGCAGGTGCAAAAGCAATGTGAAAAATAAACAAGGAGGCCCCAATACAGAATAAGCAGACTCCCACAAAAGCAAGAAAGCCGCTAAAAATACGCGTGTGTTTTGGGGTGTCGCTTAAGTGGGTGGTGTGTGTGGTCACGGCTTCTGCTGCGACAAGGGCTTCGTCTAAATAATGGGAGTGCAACGTTTTTTTCAGTGCTTTGAGTTGAGATTCAATTTCTGCGTGTTGCTTGGTGTGAGAGAGAATTTTTAAGCTTAAAAAAGCTTGGTTAATATATTCTGATATCATCATCAGCAGTGCGCTTTCTTGGCAATAGCGTGGGGCATAATGATTGGCTTTTGCCATCTTTTTTTCAAAAGTATTTAAATTTTTCAAAACCATTTTTGCAATTTTTTGTGCTTCTTTTGCAGTGTTAGTAGGGGTTCGGCTGAGTTCGATTAAAAGCGCATGCACTATCTCTTTAGCGGGTTGAAGTGATGGGGGTGTCGTCATATAAAAAGTTCCTTTTTAATCGGTCAGCGCCACACGTTCACTCGGCTTTCAATCTTTCCGTTTGCGTTGACTACGTGAATGAATTTCTTTTTCAAGGGCATCAAACTTTTCTTCTAAGCTTTCTAGTTTATGGCGGGTTTTAATTAATACTCTGGCTTGAATATCAAATTCTTTGCGTGTAACAAGTTCTAATTTATTGAAGCTGGCGTGTAAGAGGTTTTTTAAATTTTTTTCAAAATCTTGGCCCAAGGCTTTTGCACCAGGAGGAATGAGTTTTGAGATTTTTTCTGCAAGGTCATCTAAAAAATGGGGGTTTTTGCTCATAATGGGTACCTTTTTAGGTAAAATTTTGTCATAATCCTGCGCCGATTACTTTAAAGTCTAGTCCTTCAAAAACTGAATTTCCACATGAAAAAGCTAGTGATTGATAACCGTTGCCATGTTGCAAGTTTTGAAGTGGATGCGCAAAACTGCTTTAGCCCCTATTGTCCTGAGGAGCTTCCTGTGAAGGAAGGGCATTTTATTGTGCCTGAGCTGAATTTACAGGCGCAATTTGCTGCTGTTCGTCTGGGGTCGAAAGAGGCGCATAGCCCCCATGCCGTTTGGGTAGCAACGCCTGAAAGCCCTGTGTTTAGCCCTGTGCAAGGTGAAAATGTAGATGTGCGCTGGCCGCTGCATGCTGTGCCAGGAACCCTGGGTTTTGAAATGTTAGAAGGGTTGCCGCCTTTGTTGTCTTACGATTTTTTTGTATGGAAAGGCATTGAATTGGCGTTGCATCCCTATGGTGGTTGTTACCATGATTTACAAGAGAAATTATCAACGGGTGCGATTGAGTTTTTGTATCATCGTCAGATTACAACGGTGATAGTGGCGGGGTTGGCAACAGATTATTGTGTGAAAGCAACGGTATTACAGCTCCTGAAGGCAGGGTTTAAAATTGTGTTGAATTTGGGTGGGTGTCGCGGTGTTGCAGAAGAAACGACTGCTGCTGCAATTGAAGAAATGCAAGGAAAGGGCGCTGTCGTTGTGGGGAGTGCTGCTTGTCTTGAAAATAAAACGTGAAGGTTGCCATGATGATTTTATCATTACTTGATAATGATTTTTATAAGTTCACCATGATGCAGGCGGTGTTGCATTTATTTCCGGCGGCCATGGTGGAATACCGTTTCACTTGTCGCACGGTAGAAGTAGATTTACGACCTTATGCGGCCAAGATCCAAAAAGCCATTCAGCAACTTTGTCAGTTACGTTTTTCTGCAGAAGAATTAACTTATCTTCAAGAGATTCGTTTTTTTAAAACGGACTTTATTGATTTTTTACGTATCTTTCAATTAAATCCTGCTTTTGTTTGTGTGGAAGCCACAGACAAATTAGAAATTGTGATTCGTGGGCCTTGGTTGCATACCATTTTATTTGAAGTGCCCATTTTGGCAATCGTCAATGAAGTGTATTACCAAGAGATTGCGCACCCTAACTATGAAGAAGGGCGACAACGACTTGCCAATAAAATTAAATTAGTAAAATCACAATTACCTGGGGATGCGTTTCTTTTTTCAGAATATGGCACACGTCGTCGTTTTTCTTTTCGATGGCAAGAAGAGGTGGTTAAGATATTAAAAAGTGAGTTGACGGAAAATTTGTTGGGTACGAGCAATGTCTATTTAGCGAAAAAATTTAATATTCGTCCGCAAGGAACAATGGGTCATGAGTTTTTGCAAGCACATCAAGCCTTAGGTTCGCGTTTAGTCGACAGCCAAAAAGTAGCGTTTGAAAATTGGGCCAAAGAATACCGAGGTGATTTGGGGATTGCATTGTCAGACACTTATGGCATGGCCGCATTTTTACAAGATTTTGATTTGTATTTTTGTAAGTTATTTGATGGCGCTAGACATGATTCAGGCGATCCTTTTGTATGGGGAGAAAAACTCATTGCGCATTATGAACGATTAGGCGTTAATCCAAAAACAAAAACATTAGTTTTCAGTGATAAGTTAGATTTTAATTTGGCGATCGCTTTGTTTGAGCGGTTTAAATCTCGCGCCAAACCTGTTTTTGGAATTGGTACTAATTTAACAAATGATTTGGGTTATCCTGCATTGCAAAATGTCATCAAGATGATGGTGTGTAATGGCCAAGCGGTGGCAAAAATCACGGATGAACCTGAAAAAGCTTCTTGCCAAGACCCGGCTTATCTTGCGTATTTAAAGCGAGTTTTTTCCATACCCATCGTACTTGAAGGTGCGAGATTTTAATGCCCAGATTGCAAGAAATTGAAACGTTCTGATTAAGAAAAACCGCAGGTGTATTCTATATACATCGAGGTTTTTTGATTGAAGAACGTTTCAATTTCGATGCAAGATGGGATATTAAAAATCGCATCTCCAGGTGCGGTGGGTATATTTGAGGTGTGTCATGAAGAA